>Ga0207668_10000064_pt1 | contig 87025 bp, 91 predicted proteins | sample KBSS43metaG_FD_184323 | JGI IMG/M metagenome (GOLD analysis project Ga0207668, IMG submission 184323) | Switchgrass rhizosphere microbial communities from Kellogg Biological Station, Michigan, USA - KBS S4-3 metaG (SPAdes) (version 2) | ecosystem: Host-associated > Plants > Roots > Rhizosphere...
ATCCTCGATTACAATTGCTCGAATTATTACGCGATGTCGGTCGGACTGCTGGCGAATGCGATTGCACGGCGATAGACGGGGGCATGTTTAAAAGCGTCCTGATCGCCACCGCCGCCTCCGTCCTCCTCGCCACCGCCGCGCCGGCCACCGCGCCGCAGTTCGATACACCGGCCAAATATGCCTATCTGGTCGACGTCAGCTCGGGCGCGACGCTCTACGCCAAGAACGCAGACGCGCGGATGCCGCCGGCCTCGATGGCCAAGATGATGACCACCGATGTGGCGTTCGAGCTGATCGACAAGAACCAGCTGGCACTGACCAAGATGTGCACCGTTCGGCCGGAGACGTGGCAGAAGTGGCACGGCCCGGCCGCCGGCTCGACCATGTTCCTCTCGGCCAACGAGCAAGTCAGCGTCGAGAATTTGCTCCACGGCATCGTGACGCTGTCGGGCAACGACGCGTCGGTCGTGCTTGCAGAATGCATCGCCGGCACGGAGCAGGCGTTCACCGACCAGATGAACGCGCAGGCGAAGAAGATCGGCCTCACCAATAGCCACTTCGGCACCGCCAACGGCTGGCCCGATAATGGCGTGACCTACGTCAGCGCGCGCGACCTCGCGACGCTGGCGCGGTCGGAGATCGAGACTCATTACGCCCTCTACAAGAAGTTCTATTCGCAGCCGAGCTTCACCTGGGGCAAGACGATGGGCGCGGGTGCCGACATCACCCAGGCCAACCGCAACCCGATCCTCGGCAAGGTGCCGGGCGCCGACGGCCTCAAGACAGGGCACACCGATGAGGCCGGTTACGGTTTCACCGGCTCGGCCGACCAGAGCGGACGCCGCCTGATCGAGGTCGTCGCCGGCCTGCCGAGCTGGAATGCGCGCGTCGAAGAATCGACCCGCCTGATCCAGTGGGGCTTCCAGGCGTGGACCGCCAAGCCGTTGTTCAAGAAGGACGCCAAGGTCGGCACCGCCAAGGTGCAAATGGGCAGCAGCAGCGAGGTCAGCCTCGTGGCGCCGCGCGATCTCGCCGTGACCGTGCCGGCAGGCCTCGCCAGCGGTGCGACGGGCATGAAGATCCGCTACCAGGGGCCGGTCGCGGCGCCGATCAAGAAGGGTGACCACGTCGCCGACCTGGTCATCACCACGCCCGACACGGGCGAGCAGGTCGTGCCGCTGGTCGCCGGCGAGGATGTCGGTCAGCCCGGATTCTTCGGCCGCATCTGGCTCGGCCTCAAGCAGCTTGTCGGGATGGCGTGACAGCCAAGGGGACGAATCGCGGACGGTTTATCAGCCTCGAAGGCGGGGAAGGGGCCGGCAAGTCGACGCAGGTGAAAGCGCTTGCCATGGCGCTCCGCGAGCGCGGCCTTGAGGTCATCGAAACCCGGGAACCGGGCGGGAGCGAAGGCGCCGAGCTGATCCGCGGCCTCCTCCTCGACGGGCCGGAGGAGCGCTGGGGCGCCGAGGCCGAGGCTTTGCTCTTCGCAGCCGCACGAAGCGACCATGTCGAGAAGACCATTCGCCCGGCGCTGGAGGCGGGCCGCTGGGTATTGTCCGACCGTTTCATCGACAGTTCGCTGGCCTATCAGGGGGGCGCCGGGGGCCTTGGCATAGAGGCAGTGCGCGAGATCAACGCGTTCGGCATTGGTGATGACTTTCCCGACCGATCCTTGGTTCTTGTGCTGGACGAGGGCGCTGAACGAGCCCGAGCGCGGGACACCGGTGGAAGCGATCGGATCGGCGGCCGCGACGCCGCCTATCATCACAAGGTCGAACTGGCCTTTCGCCTCGTCGCCGCGGAGGAGCCCGAGCGGGTGAAGCTGATCGATGCGACCGGCGAACCCGCTGAAGTAACCAGGCGCCTGCTCGACGCGATCCAGGACCTGCTGGCGTGAGCGCTTCGAGCGTTTTGGGCCAGGAGAAAGCGGTCGAGCAGTTCGCCGGCGCCTGGGGAACCCGCAGGCTCCACCATGCCTGGCTGCTCGCCGGCCCCAGGGGCGTCGGCAAGGCCACGTTCGCCCACGCCGCGGCGCGGCGCGTGCTGGCCGACGCGGCGGGGCCGCCATCCGGGCCGCCCGGTCTTGATACCGACGGCGAGCATCGCATCGTCCGGCTGATCGAGGCCGGCAGCCACCCGGACATGCGCCGCCTCGAGCGCCTCGAAAACGAAAAAACCGGCAACCTCGCCCGCAGCATCACGGTCGACCAGGTTCGCTCGCTGTCCGACCTGTTCGACCTCAGCCCGGCCATGTCCGACTGGCGGGTGGTGATCATCGATGCGGTCGACGATCTTGAGCCTGGCGGCGCCAATGCGCTCCTGAAAATGCTCGAAGAGCCGCCGCCCAACAGCATCTTCTTCCTCGTCAGCCACGCCCCCGGCAGGCTGCTGCCGACCATTAGATCGCGCTGCAGAAGGCTTGATTTCCAAGCGCTTGAGGATGACGTCATGGCGTCGATCCTCGAGGCGCAGTCACCGCAAACAAGTGCCGCGGAACGCCAGAAGATCATCGCCATGTCGTTCGGCTCGGCGGGCCGCGCGCTCGTATTCGCCGAGCTCGGCCTCGCCAAGCTTGAAGAAGCCGCGCTGGCGATCCTGCGCCAGGGCGACCCGACCAACGCTCGCCGGTCGGAGCTGGCCTCGGACCTTGGGCGCAAGGCATCGGCGGAGCGCTACGCTGCGTTCCTCGAACTCGCGCCGACCCTTATCGCCCGCGAGGCGCGAAAGCTCGGCGGACCGCAGCTGGAGCGGGCGCTCGACGCCTATGACCGGGCGCGCGAGCTGGCGACCGTTGCGCCGCGCGTCTCGCTCGACCCCGCCGCCACCGTTTTCCAGATCGGCGGAATCCTTGCCTCCGTGGCGGAGCCCGCCCTTCCTTGAAGCGCCAAGGCGCGGCGGCTAGGGCCGTCGCATGGGCGAGCCCTTCTACATTACGACCGCGATCAGCTACCCCAACGGCCCGCCGCACATCGGCCATGCCTATGAGGCGATTGCCGCCGACGTCGTCGCCCGCTTCCAGCGGGCCCAGGGCCGCGACGTGCGCTTTCAGACCGGGACCGACGAACATGGCCTGAAAATGGCCCAGGCGGCGCGCGCCGAAGGCGTCGAGCCACGCGCATTTGCGGACAAGATGTCGCGTCTTTTCCAGGAGATGTGCGATACACTTAACGTATCGTACGATCGTTTCATCCGAACCTCGCAGCCCGATCACTACCGCGCCAGCCAGGCGATCTGGGAGGCGATGGCGGAGAAGGGCGACCTCTACCTCGACCGCTACGAGGGTTGGTACTCGGTCCGCGACGAGGCTTATTACGAGGAAGATGAGCTGACCGCGGACGCCGACGGCAACAAGCTGTCGCCGCAGGGGACGCCGGTCGAGTGGACGGTCGAGGAAAGCTGGTTCTTCCGTCTGTCGAACTACCAGCAGCCACTGCTCTACCTTTACGCCACCAATCCCGACTTCATCCGCCCCGAAAGCCGCCGGAATGAGGTGGTTCGGTTTGTCGAGGGCGGGCTCAAGGACCTAAGCATCTCGCGGACCAGCTTCGACTGGGGCGTGCCGGTGCCGGGCAGCGACAACCACGTCATGTACGTCTGGCTCGACGCGCTGACCAACTACATCACGGGCCTTGGCTATCCTGACGATACCGAGCTGTGGCAGCGCTACTGGCCGGCTGACATCCACCTGATCGGGAAGGACGTCGTCCGCTTCCACGCCGTTTATTGGCCGGCCTTCCTGATGAGCGCCGGCATCGCCTTGCCCAAGCAGGTCTACGGGCATGGCTTCCTCCTCAGCCGCGGCGAGAAAATGTCGAAGAGTGTCGGCAATGTCGTCGATCCGATGGCCCTGGCCGAGCGGTTCGGTGTCGATGCGCTGCGCTATTTTCTGCTGCGCGAGGTCTCGTTCGGCCAGGACGGCAGCTACAGCGCCGAAGCCATCGTCAACCGCGCCAATGCCGAGCTCGCCAACAGTTTCGGCAATCTCGCGCAGCGCACATTGTCGATGATTTTCAAAAATCTGGACGGCGTTCTTCCGGCGGCGGGAAATGCACCGGAAGACAACGAGCTACTCGAGACCGTCCGCAAAGCGACGACGGAAGAGCTGCCGGAAGCGTTCGAGCGGCTCGCCTTCTCCGTCGGGATCGAAGCCTGGCTGCGCGCCGTCTTTGCCTGTAATGCCTACGTCGACGCGATGGCGCCATGGGCGCTGCGCAAGACCGACCCGGAGCGGATGGCGGCGGTGCTGGGCACGCTGGTGGTGGCGACGCGTGAACTCGCCCAGGCGATTGCGCCGATCATCCCGGCCTCGGCGGAGCGGCTGCTCGCCCATCTCGCGGCGGGCGAAGGTGGAGCGCCGATCGCCCAGCCCGTGCCCTTGTTTCCCAAGCTCGAGCTCGAGGAAGAGCCGGAGACGGCCGAGTGAGGCTGATCGATAGCCATTGCCACCTAAACTACGAAGGGCTCGTCGATCGCCAGGATGAAATCCTGGCCAGCGCGCGGCAACGCGGCGTCGCCGGTTTCCTCAACATCTCCACCCGCCAGCGCGAATGGAATGACGTCATCGGCGTGGCCGAGCGCAACCCCGACGTCTGGGCGACCGTCGGCGTTCATCCGCACGAGGCGGATGCGCATCCCGACCTTGGCGCCAAGGCGCTGGCCGATGCCGCATCACATTCCCGTGTGATCGCGATCGGCGAGTGCGGGCTCGATTATTATTACGACAAGTCGGACCGCGCCGCGCAGCGCGAACGCTTCCAGGCCCATATCGAGGCGGCGCGGCAGACCGGACTGCCGCTCGTCGTTCACACGCGCGACGCCGAGGAGGATACGGCCGAGATCCTCACCGAGGCCGTCAGGGAAGGGGGCGTGACCGGCGTCCTGCATTGTTTCACCGGCTCGGCCGAACTGGCGCGCAAGGGGCTCGACCTCGGCTTTTACGTGTCGCTGTCGGGCATCGTGACCTTCAAGAACGCCGCGGACCTGCAGGACACCGCCAAATGGCTGCCCGCCGACCAGATGCTGGTCGAGACGGATTCGCCCTTCCTTGCGCCCGTCCCGCACCGCGGCCAGAAGTGCGAGCCGGCCTTCGTTGCCGATACGGCGGCGTTCGTCGCCGAACTCCGCGGCGAGGATCCGGAGGTGCTGGCCGAAGCGACGACGGCCAACTTCTTCCGATTGTTCAAGAAAGCCCAAGGGCCGACGGCTTGAAAGTCAGGGTTTTAGGCTGCGGGACGTCGACCGGGGTCCCCAAGATCGGCAACAACTGGGGACAGTGCGACCCCGCCGAGCCCCGCAATTATCGCCTGCGCTCCTCGATCATGGTCGAAAGCGGTAGCGTTCGCGCGCTGGTCGATTGCGGGCCGGACCTTCGCCAACAGCTTCTCGCGGCCGAAGTCGGGCGGGTCGATGCGGTCATCGCCACCCACGACCATGGCGACCACGTCCACGGCATCGACGAGCTGCGGCCGCTGTCCCAAGCACTCGACGGGCCGATGCCGCTCTACAGCGACGAACGGACGCTAGCGAGCCTTCGCCAGCGCTTCGCCTATGCCTTCGCCAGCAGCGAATTCTATCGCCCGATCGTCGATGGGCGGCGGCTGCCGGGTGAAATGCCGTTGGGCGCTGCCCGCATTCGCTGCGTCGAACAGCCGCACGGCACGACCGTGTCGCTTGGCCTGCGCTTCGACGAGGATGACAGGTCAATCGTTTATGCCATCGATTTCAACGCGATGACGGACGACATGGCGCAGCTCTATGAACGCGCCGACGTGATGATCGGCGATTGCCTGACGCGCACGCCGCATCCGACGCACATGCATCTCGACGGGCTGCTTGCTATCGCGCGGGACCTGCGCATCGGACAACTCTACTTGACCCACATGGGCAACGGGCTCGACTATCGGACCCTGGTGGCCGAGCTGCCGGACTGGGCAGCGCCGGCGCATGACGGCCTGGAGATCGTGGTGTGAATAACGGGAGCGGGGGCTTCGCGGCTTATTATTTGATCGTCGCAGTCGCGGTGGCGAGCTCGTTGTTCGCCATGCGGCTGCCGCTCGGCAAAGTGGTGAAGATGGCGTTGGGCTGGGTCGCCATTTTCGGCGTCGCGTTCATCCTGTTCTCGTTCCGCAGCGACTTCTCCGCGGTTGGCCAGCGGCTCAAGGCCGAAGCGAAGGGAAGCTCGATCAGCGACGGGCAGGCGATCCGCATCCCGATGGCCGAGGACGGCCATTTCTGGGTCGAAGCCAAGGTCAACAATCACGCGCTGCGCTTCATGGTCGACAGCGGCGCTTCCGTGACCACCGTTTCGGTACCCTCGGCCAAGGCCGCGGACATGCCGATCGGGTCTGAACGCACCGTGGTGAACACCGCGAATGGCCCGACGTCGGCGATCAAGGGCTGGGCCGAGCAATTCGAGCTCGGGCCGATCAAGAAGAGCGATTTTCCGATCGATATCAACGAGCATGACGACACCAACCTGCTCGGCATGAACTTCCTGTCGTCGCTCAAGAGTTGGCGGGTCGAGGGGAACTACCTGGTGCTCGAGCCGTGACCAACGACCTGATGCTCGGCGGCGTCTATATCCTGATGGCGGTGATGCTTGTGCTCGGGACCCTGATGTCCCGGCGCGAGCCGTGGGCCAGGCTGGTGACCACCGCGCTTGCCTGGATCTCGATCTTCGCCGCCGGCTTCGTGCTGCTCACCTTCCGCGACGATTTCGGCTGGGTCGGACAACGCTTGCGCGCCGAGGCGACGGGAGCGCCGGTCATCCAGGGTCGCGAAACCCGCGTCCCGATGGCGATCGATGGCCATTTCTGGGTTGAAGGACGGGTCAACGGCGTCCCGGTCAAGTTCCTCGTCGACAGCGGCGCCACCATGACCACGATCGACCGGGAGACGGCAACGCGCGCGAGCGTCGACGTCGCGCCGCGGCCGGACCAACTCGTCCGCACCGGCAACGGCGTCATCCGGGTATCGAGCGGCCGGGCGCGCGAAGTGCTGGTGGGCGGGATCAGCCGCGGGAATGTCGGCGTGCAGGTTGCGGAGCACGACAATCTCAACGTGCTGGGGATGAACTTCCTGTCGTCGCTGAGCCGCTGGAGTGTGGAAGGGCGCTGGCTGGTGATGGTCCCTTGACCTACGTGAGATTTACATAATGCATATTATCATACTAACAGAACTAGCCGGATATGGGCCCCTCGATGTCGCTTGAGCGCCTCGTTGAGATCATGCGCCGCCTGCGCGACCCCAAGAGCGGCTGCGAATGGGACAGCGTCCAGACCTTCGCGACCATCGCGCCCTATACGATCGAAGAAGCCTATGAGGTCGCAGACGCCGTCGCCCGTGACGACATGGACGCGCTCGCTGACGAACTCGGCGATCTCCAGCTCCAGGTCGTGTTCCACGCGCAAATGGCCGAGGACGCCGGCCATTTTACGCTCGACAACGTCCTCGCGCGCATCTGCGACAAGATGGAACGCCGCCATCCGCACATTTTCGGCGACGCCGAGCACGGCGGTCATCACTTGTGGGAAATCATCAAGGCCGAAGAGCGCGCCGCCGATCCCGACAAAAGCGCGCTTGCCGGCGTTGCCCTGGCGCTCCCGGCGCTCGAGCGCGCCGCCAAGCTCCAGCGCCGCGCGGCCCGGACCGGCTTCGACTGGCCCGACATCTCAGGCCCGCGCGCGAAGATCGACGAGGAACTGGCCGAGCTCGAAGCGGAGACCAGCCACGACCGCAAGCTGGACGAACTCGGCGATCTGCTATTTGCCGTGGTGAACTTCGCACGCCATCTCAACATCGAGCCGGAAACCGCACTGCGTGAAGCGAACCGGAAATTCGAGAAGCGCTTTCGCGCGATTGAGCAAACGCCCGGTTTCAGCGACCTGTCCCTCGACGAAATGGAGGCCCTGTGGGTCGCGGCAAAGGCCGCTCAGGCGGCGCCGAGCGACTGAAAGCGCGCCCAATTTTCGGGCGAAAGTCGAACCGACAGCTGAACCTCGTCCTGCTCGACATGCTGATCGAGCACTTCGCCGCGCGCGTGCAGCCATGCGATCCGCTCCCCCGCCCCGGCCGGAAGACGGATCTCATGGACCTGCTCACCGCTCCGCAGGGCCATCGCGACGTGCTCGCGCAGTTCGGCCAGGTTGTCGCCGCGCAGCGCGGAAATCGGCACGACGTCGTCCCGGCGCTGCGCCTGTGCGATCACTTGTAAGCGCTCTTCGGCCGACATCAGGTCAATCTTGTTCCAGGCTTCGAGCCGCGGCGGCGCCCCCTCCTCAGCCAGCCCGAGCGACTTCAGCACATCGTCGACGTCTTCGCGCTGTGCCTCGCGGTCCGGATGCGACATGTCGCGCACGTGGACGATGAGGTCGGCCGACTGGACTTCTTCGAGCGTCGCCCGGAACGCCGCGATCAGCTCGGTCGGGAGGTCGGAGACGAACCCGACCGTGTCGGACAGGATGACTTTGTCGAACCCCGGCAAGCGGATATCGCGCATGGTCGGGTCGAGCGTTGCGAACAGGAGGTCCTCCGCGAACACTGTTTCACCGGTCAAACGATTGAATAAAGTGGACTTTCCGGCGTTGGTATAGCCGACCAGCGCGACCACTGGCCACGGCGCGCGCTGGCGTCGATCGCGATGCAACGAACGGGTGCGCTTGACCTGTTCCAGTTCGCGGCGGATTTTGGCCATGCGGTCGCGGATCAACCGCCGGTCGGCTTCGATCTGCGTTTCGCCCGGTCCGCCAAGGAAACCGAAACCGCCGCGCTGGCGCTCAAGGTGGGTCCAGCTGCGAACCAATCGGCCCGCCTGATATTCGAGATGGGCGAGTTCGACCTGGAGTTGCCCTTCCGCCGTTGCCGCGCGCTCGCCGAAAATCTCGAGGATCAGCCCGGTCCGGTCGATCACCTTGGCCCCAACCTCATCCTCGAGGTTCTTCTGCTGGATCGGCGCCAGCGGCGCGTCGACAATCAGCAGCCGTGCTTCCTCCGCCTTGGCGAGCTCGGCCAGCTCATCGACCTGGCCCTTGCCGAGCAACGTTGCGGGCCGGATCGTCCGCACCCGGAACGACTTTGCGGCAACCACGTCGATGCCGATCGCGGCCGCCAGCCCCTGCGCTTCCTCGACCCGCGCCTCGGCCGAGCGCCGTGCGCCCTCCCGTGGCAGCTCCGGCACGGCGATGACCGCGCGCTCGCCGCGCGCGACCTCGATGGCTCCATTGCCGTCGAAATTATTCAGGATCGCTCTCCGCCTCGCCCGCGGCTTCGGGCCCGAGATTGAGCGCATGCGCTGGCTGCAGGGTCGAGATGGCGTGCTTGTAGACGAGCTGAACCTGCCCGCCGCGCTCGAGGACCAGGCTGAATTGGTCGAAGCCGGCAATTGTCCCCTGCAGCATTACGCCGTTGACCAGGAACAGGGTCATCCGCTCGCTGTCGCGCGCTGCAGCGGTCAGGAACAGGTCCTGCAGCGTCGCCTTAGGACCATCGACGGTGGTGTGACTGGCGACGAAGTCCGGTGGTGGGTCGGCCGGCATGATGGTCGAGATGGAATGCTTGTAGACCAGCTGCGACGTGCCATCGCGACGCAGGAGTAGCGAGAAAGCGTCGAACCAGGTCACTACGCCCTGCAACTTCACGCCCTTCACAAGGAAGATCGTGACCGGCAGCTTGGCGCGCCGGATGGCGTTGAGGAAGTGATCCTGCAGGCTGAGTGACCGAGCCGACATGGCGCCTTTCGCTACTCGTCGTCCTCTCGCTTGTCGCCGATCCCGAGAGCCTTGAGCTTTCGGTGCAGGGCCGAGCGTTCCATGCCGATGAACGATGCGGTGCGGGAGATGTTGCCGGAAAAGCGGCGGATCTGGATTTTCAGATACTCGCGCTCGAACGATTCCCGGGCTTCGCGGAGCGGACTACCCATGATCGCCACGGCCGCCGTTGGCCCGCCCATCGCGTTCTGGTTCTCAAGCACTTCGGGCGGCAGCAGGTCGACCTCGATGCACGACACGCGGTCACCCGGGGCGAGGATGATCGTCCGCTCGATGATATTGCGCAGCTGGCGGACATTCCCGGGCCAGTCGTGGGCCTGCAACGCCGCCATCGCCTCTTCGGAGATGGACGGGGTCGACGCGTGCCGCTCCGCCGCGAAGCGGGCGAGGAAATAATTGACCATCTCCGGGATGTCTTCGCGCCGTTCGCGCAGCGGCGGAATACGCACCGGGACGACATTCAGGCGGTAGAAGAGGTCCTCGCGGAAGCGCCCGCCGGAGATCTCGTCCGACAGGTTGCGGGAGGTCGCCGATAGCACCCGGACATCGACCTTGACCGGGCGTTGCCCGCCGATCCGGTGGTAGCTCTGGTCGGTCAGCACGCGAAGGATCTTGCCCTGGGTGGTTAGCGGCATGTCGGCGATTTCGTCGAGGAACAGCGTCCCGCCGTGGGCATGTTCGAGCAGCCCCGGGCGGACGACGCCGTCGAGTTCGCTGCCGAACAATTCCTCCTCGACCCGGTCGGGGCTCATCATCGCGGCTGGCAGGACGACGAATGGCGCCTTGGCGCGCGGGCTCCAGTTGTGGATCATCCGCGCCGCGATTTCCTTGCCAACGCCCGCTGGGCCGGAGATCAGTACCCGGCTTCCGGTCGGCGCAACGCGCTTCAGCGTGGCGCGGACGGTATTGATCGCGACCGACGTGCCGTGGAGTGACTCTTCGTGGCCAACCTGGCGGCGCAGGCTCTCATTCTCGCGACGGAGGCGCTCGGTGTCCGTTGCCCGGTCGACGAGATACAGGAGCCGCTCAGCCTCGAACGGCTTTTCGATGAAGTCGATCGCCCCTTCCCTCACCGCCGCTACTGCGGTGTCGAGATTGCCGTGGCCCGAGATCATCAGCACCGGGACCGTCGGGTCGCGGCGCTTGATTTCCTGTAGAAGCTGGAGGCCGTCGAGCCGAGAGCCCTGCAGCCAGACGTCGAGCAGGACCATCGATGGGCGCCGCTCCTCGAAAGCGTCGAGGGTTTGCGTGCTGTCGCCGGCCGTCCGGACGGTGTAGCCTTCGTCTTCGAGCACGCCGCTGACCAGCTCGCGAATGTCGGCTTCATCATCTACGACCAGCACTTCTAGCGCCATCAGGCTTGATCCTCGCTTGGGTTATCGTCCGCATCCTCGGATGCGAGCGCGGTGAGCTTTTCGACGTCGAAGGCGATGCGGACGTGCGTGCCCCCGCCCGGTCGGTCGAGGAAGGCGATTTCGCCCATATGCTCCTCGACAATCTTCTTGACGATCGCGAGGCCAAGGCCGGTGCCCCGCACCCGGGTCGTCATATAGGGCTCGGTTAGCCGCTCGCGGTCCTCGGGCAGGCCGATGCCATTATCCATTACGTCGATGATCAAATGATGGTCCTCGGCATGGACTTTCAGGTCCACGCGGTCGCCAGCGAGGCTGTGCTCCCCACGACTGCGCCGACTTTCAATGGCTTCAACCCCATTCTTGACGACATTCGTCAGCGCCTGGCCGAGCTGTCGGCGGTCGCACACCATCTCGAAATCGCCCTGCTGCGGGTCGATCGTGAAGGTGATCGCCGGGTGCGCCACTTCATGCAGGAACAGCGCCTGCCGGGCGACTTCGTGGATATTCTCCGCGCGGAACACCGGCTTCGGCATCCGCGCGAAGTTGGAGAATTCATCGACCATCCGGCGAAGGTCGCCGACCTGGCGGACGATGGTCCCGGTCAGCTTCTCGAAGGTCTCGCTGTCACTGGAGATTTCTCCACCAAACCGACGCTGGAGCCGTTCGGCGGCGAGCTGGATCGGGGTCAGCGGGTTCTTGATCTCATGCGCGATCCTGCGGGCGATATCGGACCAGGCCGCGCGGCGCTGGTCGGTCAGCTGGTCGGTGATGTCGTCGAAGGTCAGCACGCTCCCGTTGGGATAGCGCACCCGCTTGACCGCCAGCGTGCGCTGGCCGCCCCCCGCGACGACGATCACGTTGGCCTCGCCCTGTTCGCCAGCGAGGAATTCGTCGAGGTCAGGTGCCACCTTGGCCAGCGCTTTGCCCTCGAGGTCCTCCGGCTCTCTCTGAAGGAGCGACTCGGCCGATCGATTCACGAGCAAGATCTGGTTCTTGAGGTCGAGGGCGATGACGCCGGCGGTGACGCTCGACAGCACGGCCTCCATGAAGGCGCGCCGCGTTTCGAGCTGCGTGTTAGCGGCCTTGAGCGCACCGGTTTGCTCTTCGAGGCGTCCGGTCATCCGGTTGAATGCCGCTGCAAGCGTCTGGACCTCGTCCTCGGTGTCGGTGACCGGCACGCGGACCGAGAAATCTCCCTCCTCAATCCGGCCGGCGGCGGTCACGAGCTGCCCAACCGGCCGCACCATCCAGTCAGCGATCTTGAGCGCTGCGAGGATCGCGAGACCAACAATGACCAGCGCGCCGAGCAGCAGTGCGCCGTTAAAGCGAAGCTGGTTGATGCGCGAACGGTCCTGAAGCGCCTGATAGTCCTTCAGGACGTCGCTGGCGCGCTTGATCTGGGTGGCGATTTCCGGATCGTAGCGACCGACATACAAGTAGGTATTCGTGCCCGGGACGAGGCGCGTGACGACCGCAATTCGATTGGGCGTGGCGGCGTCGACGGTCGCGTCCGCCGGCAAAGCACTAAGCTTCGCAACCGCAGATGTGATGCGCCGGGCGTCGATGCTGACGCCATAAGCGCCGGCGGCGACAGCGAGCGTTTGCACGTCGCCGCTCTTGCCGACGCGAAGAATTGCCGCCTCGTTTAGCGATCGCAGAAACGTTTGAGCGGCGAGAGCTTGCGAAACCCTCGGGTCATCCATCGGAACCCGCGTGAGACCGTCAGCCATGTTCTCGGACATGGCGCTGGCCTCGCCTTCGACCCGCCCGAGTTCGTGCTGGTAGGTCGCCTGCGCCACCTGGACCGTATTTTCGATCAACTTGCGGGCCCGGTTCGACGACCAGAATTCGAGTCCGCTCTGCAACAAAAACGACGCAAACATCGCGACGACGACCGTCGGCACGGCTGCGATCACCGAGAACAAGGCAACCAATCGAGTGTGCAACTGGCCGCTTCCGAGCCCGCCGCGTTCGGCGCGGCGCAACGCGATCCGGCGCGACAGCATGACCATGAGCGCGATCGCCGGGATGAGGTTGGCGATCAACAGCAAGGCAATGACGGGCGGTTTCAACAACGATCCGGGTTCGGCCGCAAACCACAACAACCACAGGCTGAAGCCGAGCATGGCAACTAGGAAGACGCCGCTGAGGATTGCTGCGCGATTGTACAACCGGCCGCTAACGCGTTCGCGCTCCAGCCAGCTCAATCGTTCCTTCATTGCCGATTCGGCCACGCGGGCATCCATTGGGGGCGCCCCTAGCACGCCCGCCGCACGCGTTGCATCAAAAACACACTTGTGTCGACGAAATCCCCGTCAGGCCGCGGCGCGGTCAAGCCAGGGCGTGTAGAACTCGCGCAGCATGGCGATCACGATCGCCGGATCATCCTGCTGGTTGACGATGTTTCGTACTTCGGCAGACCCCGGCAAGCCCTTGGTATACCAGCCGATATGCTTGCGGGCGAGGTTCACGCCGGTGTGCGTGCCGTAGAGCGAGAGCATCTCGTCATATTGCTGGAGCATCACCTCGAGCTGCTCGCCGAGGCTCGGGTCGGGCCGTGTGCCTCCCCCGCCCAACTCGGCCATGATCTGGCCCGGAAGCCACGGCCGGCCGTAAGCGCCGCGGCCGATCATCACCCCGTCGGCGCCCGATTGGCGCAATGCTTCGCGCGCATCGGCGATTGAGCAGATGTCGCCGTTCGCGATGACCGGCACCGATACGGCTTCCTTCACGGAGCGAATGAACGCCCAGTCCGCCTCGCCCTTGTACATCTGACAGCGGGTGCGGCCGTGCACCGTGATCATCTTCACGCCCAGATCCTCGGCGATGCGAGCCAGCTGTGGCGCATTGAGGCTGTCGTGATTCCACCCCATGCGCATCTTCAAGGTTACAGGGACCGCAACTGCTTTCACTGTAGCGTCAATGATTTGACCGGCGAGCTTCAGGTCACGCATCAGCGCTGAGCCGGCCTCGCCGTTGACGACCTTTTTCACCGGGCAGCCCATGTTGATGTCGATGATCGCCGCGCCGCGCTGCTCGTTGAGCTTAGCGGCTTCGGCCATCACGCTGGGCTCGCAGCCGGCGAGTTGCATCGAGACCGGCTCCTCCGCCGGGTCCCACATGGCCTTCTGCAACGACTGCCGCGTCTCCCGCACCATCGCCTGGCTAGCGATCATCTCGCTTACCGTCAGGCCCGCGCCGTACCGCTTGACCGCGCGCCGGAAGGGCAAATCGGTAACGGCCGTCATCGGCGCCAGAATGACTGGCGACGCGACCTCGACCGGGCCGATCTTGATGGGCTTCAGGGTCTGCATGAGAGGCCGCGCCTTTACAGGAGCCAGGTTTGGTGGGCAAGGCGCGCGCCGTGACCGTGACCGCACTGATCGTTGCCGCCGGCAAGGGCGAACGCCTCGGTGGCGGCGTGCCCAAGCAATATCGGGCGCTGGCCGGCAAGCCGGTGCTGCGCTGGGCGGTCGAACCCTTCCTGCACCATTCCGCGATCAAGGATATCCGGGTGGTGATTGGCGGAGGCCAGGAGCAGCTTGCGGCTGAAGCGCTCGACGGGCTCCCGATCCGACCCTTCATCACCGGCGGCCCCGAACGGACGGATTCGGTTCGTGCCGGCCTTGCGGCGACGTCGAGCGATGCGGTCCTGATCCACGATGCCGCCCGCCCCTTCTGCCCGGCCGAAGTCATCGATCGCCTCGTCGCGTCCCTCGAATTTCACGAAGGCGCTGCCCCGGTCCTGCCGGTCGGCGACACGCTGGCGCGCGGCGAAACGACGATCGAGGCGCTGCTCGACCGCTCTGGCCTGCTGCGCGTACAGACCCCGCAGGCGTTCCGGACCGACGCCCTTCGGCAGGCCTACGCAAGCTGGTCCGGCGACGCGCCCACTGACGAGACGACGGTCCTTCACGGCGCCAGAATGACGGTCGCGGCCGTCGCGGGTGATCCGACGCTGGATAAACTCACCACCCCTGCCGACTGGGCGCGAGCCGAACAATGGCTTGGCGGCACGTTGATCCCGCGCACCGGCATGGGCTTCGACGTCCATGCCTTTGCCGGCGAGGGCCCGATCATGCTCGGCGGCATCGCGATCCCCCATTCACGCGGCCTTGCCGGGCACAGCGACGCCGACGTTGCGCTCCACGCCATTACCGACGCCTTGCTCGGCGCGGCGGGCCTCGGCGACATCGGCGAGCATTTTCCGCCGTCGGAACCACGCTGGAAGGGCGCCGCATCGGACTTTTTCCTGGTACACGCGGCCGAACTGGTCCGCGCTAATGGAGCGATCATCGACCACGTGGATTGTACGATCATCGCGGAGGAACCGAAGGTGGGGCCATATCGAGCCGCCATGCGCCAGCGCATTGCCGAGATTCTGGCGCTTGCGCCTGATCAGGTGAGCATCAAGGCGACCACCACCGAGGGCCTCGGCTTCACCGGCCGGCGTGAGGGTATGGCGGCCCAGGCTGTTGCGAGCATCCGGATGGCGCGCCGTGGTTGAAACTCTGCTCCCGCTCGAGCTGGTCGAAAAGGCTCGTGAAGTCGTGGCCGCCAACCGCAAGGCAGCGCGGCGCATCGCCGTCGCCGAGAGCTGCACGGGCGGGCTGGTTAGCGCTGCAATCACCGAAATCCCGGGCTCCTCGGACGTCTTTGAGGCCGGCTATGTGACCTATTCGAACGCCGCCAAGATCAGTGAGCTGCACGTCAGCGAGGACGTGGTGGAGACTTTCGGGGCGGTCAGCGTCGCCACTGCCTGGGCGATGGCCCGCGGCGCCCTCGCCGCGTCTGAAGCGGATGTCGCAGTGGCCATCACCGGAATTGCCGGACCCGGCGGGGGCACGCCGTCCAAACCGGTCGGCACGGTCGTCTTCGCGCTCGCCGAGCGGGATGCGGACCCGGCCAAGATCGTCGCCGACCAGAAGCTGTTCAAGGACGAGGGCCGCGCCTCGATCCGGCTTCACGCCGCGCTGACGGCGCTCGACTTGCTGATGCCGTAGAGCGCCGCGGCGCGCTGCTCGAAGGCGGCCGTCATGCGCCGCAGCGCGCGATCGAACATTGCCCCGGCCAGCGTTTCGAACAGCCGGGACTTGAACGCGAAATCGACCGAAAAATGGAGGTTGGTGCCGCTGTCGTGCGCCGGCTCGAACGTCCATTCGTTGTGCAGATACTTGAGCGGGCCATCGACGTAATCGACGTAGATGCGCTGCGGACGGTCCTTCTCAACCCGGCTGGTGAAGCGTTCCTTGAAGGCGTTGAAGCCGACGACAAGGTCGGCGACCGTCTCCGTCTCGCTTGCCGAACGGACCCGCACCGCAACCACCCACGGCAGGAATTCGTCGTAGCGGGCAACGTCGGCGACGAGGTCGAACAATTGCTCCGGCGTGTAGGGAAGATATTTGGTCTCGCTGTGCCGCGGCATCAGGGGGTCGCGCGCTCCAGCTGCCCCGCTCGCGCCGCCTGCATTTTCCGGAAGTCATCTCCGGCATGGTAGCTCGACCGGGTCAGCGGCGATGCCGCGACCAGCAGGAAGCCCTTGGCACGGGCGATCGCGGCATAAGCGTCGAACGCCTGCGGGGTCACAAACTCTTCGACCTTCGCATGGCGCGGGGTCGGTTGGAGGTACTGACCCATGGTCAGGAAATCGACGTCGGCCGAGCGCATGTCGTCCATCACCTGGTGGACCTCTAGCCGTTGCTCCCCAAGGCCGACCATCACGCCCGACTTGGTGAACAGGTGCGGTGCCCGGCGCTTGACGCTCTCGAGCAGGCGCAACGACGCATAGTAACGCGCGCCAGGCCTGATCGTCGGATAAAGCCGCGGCACGGTCTCGAGATTGTGGTTGTAGACGTCCGGCCCGGCATCGACGATCGCCGCCACCGCATCCTCGCTCTTGTTGCGGAAGTCGGGCGTCAGGATCTCGATCGTCGTCGCAGGCGTCCGCTTGCGCAGCGCCTCGATCACCTTGACGAACTGTGATGCCCCGCCGTCTGGCAGATCGTCACGGTCGACCGACGTCACCACGATATGTTCGAGGCCGAGTTCCGCAGCCGCCGTCGCGACATGTTCCGGCTCAAGCGGATCGACCGCGCGCGGCATCCCCGTCTTGACGTTGCAAAAGGCGCAGGCCCGCGTGCAGGTGTCGCCGAGGATCATCACCGTCGCGTGCTTCTTGGTCCAGCACTCGCCGATGTTCGGGCAGGCTGCCTCCTCGCACACGGTGGCGAGGTTGAGCTCGCGCATCAGCCGCCGCGTCGCGTGATAGCCTTCGCTTACCGGGGCCTTGACCCGGATCCAGTCGGGCTTGCGTTGCTTCGGAATTGCAGCGGGTGCGCTCATGCGGGCCAGATAGCGATTGCGCTCGGCGCTTGCCACCCCTCCCCTCCTGCCGGTAGCGCTCGGCCGCATGACCCACCTCAATCAGCTGATCGACGGCTATCACCGCTTCCGTGAGAATGACTGGGCGAGCGAGCGCCGGCGCTGGTCGGAGCTGGCCGAGGGGCAGAGCCCGAAGGTCATGATTTTGTCCTGCGCCGACAGCCGGGTCGACCCGGCCCATATCTTCGATGCCCGCCCCGGCGAGATGTTCGTCGCCCGCAACATCGCGGCCCTCGCCCCGCCCTATGAGACCAGCCGCGGCTTCCACGGCGTCTCGGCCGCGCTGGAGTTTGCTGTGACCCAGCTCGAGGTCGCTGAGATCCTGGTCATGGGCCACGGCCTGTGTGGTGGTTGCGCTGCCGCGCTCACCGGTCAGTTCGACGATACGGAGCCGGGCGAAGGCCATTTCATCGCCGATTGGGTGGGAATGCTGGCCGGCGCAAGGGACGGCGTCCGCGCTCGTCACGCAAAGCTCGACCGCGCGGCATTCCTCGACATGGAGCGCGAAGCGGTAAAGGTCAGCCTTGCCAACCTCCGCACCTTTCCGTGGATCGCCGAACGCGAAAAAGCCGGGAACTTGAAGCTCCACGGCGCGCATTTCTCGATTTCCGAGGGGCGCCTCTACATACTCGACGAGGCGGAACGTGAGTTCCGCCCCGTCTAACTTAAAAACGCTGTGCTAATAGTGGTTTAGCAGCGGGTATTATAGTCGTAGTGCGGCTGGCCGTACTGATCGACGTAATAGCAATAACCGCGCGTATCGCGATAATATTGCCGGCCCTTGACGACCGCACCAAGCACGCCGCCGAGCACTGCGCCGGCAACCGCGCCTTCCACTGTGCTGACGCCCGGAACGACCGCGCCGACGATACCGCCGGCGACCGCGCCGCCGACGGCGCCAGTCGCGATGCGGCGACCCTGGCTGTCGTAGGTGTAGCCGTTATTGTAGGCGCCATTGCCGTAATACGGGTCGTTGTAGCCATAGCCGCTACCGTATGATGCGCAGCCGGTCGTCGCGACGCTGGCGGCGACCACGGCTGCAATTGCAAAATTCCTCATCGTCCTGTCCCTTCACAAACTCGCCCCCCACTGTAACAGCATCAGTGCATCAGCCGACATTTCGTTCCCGCATCGATAATCTGGGGTTCATGTGGAGACGATTGATGCGCTTGGTTGTGGTCATTCCACGACGCCGCGCTACAGGTGACGGCACAGCAGCAGAGAGTCGCCAATGCCCGACCGTAACGGGGAGAGTGAAAGCAATATCGCGCTCCTGATCGACGCCGATAACGCCAGCCCCGATCATCTCGACGAGACCCTGCTCGTGCTGGGCGAGCTGGGCACGATCAACATTCGTCGCGCCTACGGCAATTGGGCGAAAGCCAGTCTCAAGGGCTGGGGCACATTGTCCGGCAGCCACTCGATCATCCCGGTCCAGCAATTCGACGTGGTCAAGGGCAAGAGCGTTACGGACATGCGGATGACGATTGATGCCATGGACCTGCTCTACCGTGGGCATGTCGACGGCTTCGGCATCATGTCGTCGGACAGCGATTTCCTGCCTCTCGCCCAGCGGATCAAGGAAGACGGACTGCCGGTCTACGGGTTCGGCACGCAAAAGACGCCGATCAGCTTCCAGAACAGCTGCACGCGCTTTTTCGATGTTGGCGCGCTTGCACTCGCCGCGGACGACGACTGTCTTGATCAGCCAATTGTCGGCAAAGGCCAGCGCCCGGTCGACCAGGAGCTGCTCCAGGTGCTTGGCTCCGCCTACAAGGCATCGAAGCGCGACGAGGAGGGCTTCACCCCGCTCAGTGAGCTTGGCCAGCGCGCCAAGGCGGTGTCGAGCTTCGCCGCGCGCAACTACGGCTTCACCCGCCTGTCCGACCTGATCAAGGCAGTGCCGAATTTCGAGGTGAAGAGCGGCGACGACGGCCGGCTGGTGGTCAAGCGGCTGCGCTAGAGCAGCAGCACCTTCACCGTCACCTCGTCATCCACGCCGATGTCGGCCTTGCGCCGCACCTCCGCCTTCACCGGCAGCAGGTAGCCACCCGACTTTTGGGGGAACACCGAAGTCCGCCAGGTGACGTCATTGATGGTCGCCTCAACCCGCACCGAACCAAATCCACCGCGATTGACAAGGCTATGCGCGCGCACCTCGCCGGATTCTTCGGCTGAAATGGTAATGAAATGCCAGCTGACGCGATCACCGTCCCATCGCCACAAAGTCGACTTCACGATCATCGTGGGCCGCTCCCTTGAGCCTGTTCGATCTCTCCCGCCGGACTTTTTGCTGTCACGCCAGCGGCTCGACACAATCATAATTATCCTGGGAGACGATCTTACCGTTCTGGATGCGGAAAAAGATCGCGGAATGGACCCGCATGACGTCGCCGGGCTGCAGCGTGCCGAGAGAGATCCCTAGCTCGCCGGTCCATAGCACCTGGACCGCGACTTGATCGCCGCTGACGATCGCCGAGCGGATGTCGTAATGCTGACGCGCAAGCAACGCCCTGCCCTTCTCGAAATCGGACCGCATCTGATTGATCCGGCGCCGGTCGCCTTGCGGCTTGATCGCGTTCGGGTGCTCGATCTGCTCCACGTCCTCGGCGTAGAAATCCATCGCTGCGGGATCAGCGCGCTCGAGGGCCGCGAAGTATGCGCGTACCGTATCGAGCGGATCGTCCCGCATTCCTACCTCGTCAATTTCCGGTACGTGGTCCGGTGCGGCCGGGTGGCTTCTTCGCCGAGGCGACGGACCTTGTCTTCCTCATAGGCCTGAAAGTTGCCCTCGAACCATTCGACATGGCTGTCGCCCTCGAACGCCAGGATGTGCGTCGCCAGGCGGTCGAGGAAGAAGCGGTCGTGGCTGATGACCACGGCGCAGCCGGCGAAGTTCTCGATCGCTTCCTCGAGCGCGCCCAGGGTCTCGACGTCGAGGTCGTTGGTCGGCTCGTCGAGCAGCAGCACATTGCCGCCGCGCTTCAGCATCTTGGCGATGTTGACACGGTTGCGCTCACCGCCCGACAGCTTGCCGACGTTCTTCTGCTGGTCCTGGCCCTTGAAGTTGAAGGCGCCGACATAGGCCCGGGTCGACTGGTCGTGGCCGTTGACCTTCATGTAATCGAGCCCGTCGGATATCTCTTCCCAGACGTTCTTTTTATTATCGAGATGGTCTCGGCTCTGGTCGACATACCCGAGGTGCACCGTCGGGCCGATGTCGATCGAGCCCGAATCCGGCGTTTCCTGCCCGGTAATCAGCTTGAACAGGGTCGACTTGCCAGCGCCATTGGGGCCGATCACGCCGACAATCCCGCCCGGCGGCAGCGTGAACGACAAATCTTCGAACAGCAGCTTGTCGCCGTAAGCCTTTGAGACGTTGTTGACTTCGATGACCTTGCCACCGAGCCGCTCGGGTACCTGGATGAGGATTTCGGCCTTGCCCGGAACATGCTTTTCCTGCGCGGCGACCAGCTGGTCGAACTTGGCAATACGCGCCTTGGACTTGGTCTGGCGTGCCTTGGCACCCTGGCGGATCCACTCGAGCTCGTCGCGGATCGCCTTCTGGCGCCCGGTTTCCTCGCGCTCCTCCTGGTCCATCCGCTTGGCTTTTTTCTCGAGGTAGGTCGAGTAATTGCCTTCGTACGGGAAGTATTTTCCGCGATCGAGCTCAAGGATCCAGCTCACCACGTTGTCGAGGAAGTAGCGGTCGTGGGTGATCATCAGCACCGCGCCAGGATATTCCTTGAGATGGCTTTCGAGCCACTGGACGCTCTCGGCGTCGAGGTGGTTGGTCGGCTCGTCGAGCAGCAGGATCGACGGCTTCTGGATCAGCAGCCGGGTCAGCGCGATCCGGCGCTTCTCGCCGCCTGACAGGCTCTCGACCGACATGTCGGACGGCGGACAGCGCAGCGCCTCCATCGCCACTTCGAGCTGGTTGTCGAGCGTCCAGCCGTCGACCGCGTCGATCTTGCCCTGGAGCTCGCCCATCTCCTCCATCAGCGCGTCGAAATCGGTGTCGTCCTTGGGATCGCCCATCTCGGCCGAAATGGCGTTGAAGCGGTCGACCATGTCGGCCACGTCGCGCGCGCCGTCCTTGACGTTCTCCAGCACGTTCTTCGACGGGTCGAGCTGCGGCTCCTGCGGCAAATAGCCGACCGTGATGTTCTCACCGGGCCAAGCTTCGCCCTGATACTCCTTGTCGATGCCCGCCATGATTTTCATCAGGGTCGACTTGCCGGCGCCGTTCGGTCCGACGATCCCGATCTTGGCGCCGTGGTAGAATTGCAGGTTGATATTGCTGAGCACCGGCTTCTGGGCGCCGGGAAAGGACTTGGTCATGTCCTTCATGACAAATGCATATTGGGCGGCCATGGGGTCGCGAATTCCTTGAACTGATGGGGTTACGGAGGTTGCCCGCCAGTTAGGCGAGGTCGCGAGCTTTTTCTAGTCGCGCCCGACCATCGCCTCGACTCCGGCGAAGCGATAATCGCGGAATTGGTCGCGCAGGTCCTTCTTGCTGAGCTTGCCGGTCGCGGTGTGGGGCAATTCTTCGACGAACTCGATCGCGTCGGGCAGCCACCATTTCGAGACGTGTTGCGCGAGATGCGAGCGAATGTCTGCCTCGCACACTGCCGAGCCGTTCGTCTTCACAACGACCAGTAGCGGCCGCTCATCCCATTTCGGGTGCGGGATGCCAATCGCGGCGGCCTCGGCGACGCCGGGACAACCTACCGCGCTATTCTCAAGTTCGATCGAGCTGATCCACTCACCGCCCGACTTGATGACGTCCTTGGAGCGGTCGGTGATCTGGATCGATCCGTCAGGATGGATCGCGGCAACGTCGCCGGTGTCGAACCATTGGTCGGCGTCGACTGCGTCCGCGTCCGCTTTGAAATAGCGCTTCACCACGCCCGGCCCGCGCGTCTGCAAGCGGCCCGAGCTTCGGCCATCACGCGGCAGGACGGTTCCGTCATCGTCGACCGTCCGCAACTCAACACCAAACATCGAGCGCCCGGGCCGGGCCATGTAGGTGAGCTTCTCGTCCTCACTCATCCGGTCCCAATTGGCCGGCGGCGCGCCGACCGTCCCGACCGGCGACATTTCGGTCATGCCCCACAGGTGATTGACCCGGATCCCACGCTCACGGAACCAACGGATAGTGGCGGGCGGTGCCGACGAGCCGCCAATGATCACTGTGTGCAACTTGCCGAGGTCCGCACCGGTCCGCTCGACGTGATCGATTAGGCTGAGCCAGACGGTCGGAACGCCGGCAGTGTGGGTCACGGCTTCGGAATTGAACAGCTCGCAGATCCGGTCGGACTGGTTGTCGGCGCACAGCACGAGCTTCATCCCGCTCATCGCCGCGGCATAAGGAATACACCAGCTGCCGGCGTGGAACATCGGCACCACCGGCAGCATGACCGAGGTCGCCGACAGGTCGAAGATGTCCGGTGCGATGACCGACATGGTGTGCAGCACGGTCGAGCGATGCTCGTAGAGCACGCCCTTGGGATGCCCGGTCGTTCCGCTGGTGTAGCAAAGCCCGCACGGCTCGCGCTCGTCGCCTTCGTGCCAGCGGTAATCGCCGTCCTCGGCCGCCAGCCAGTCGTCGAATTCGTCGTCGTAGCAGATGAACTGCTCGACCTTGGGCCAGTCGTCCCGCATGCGTTCGACCATCGGCGCGAACTGCCGGTCGTAGAGCACGACCCGGTCCTCGGCGTGATTGACGATGTAGGTCTGCTGGTCGTCGAACAGCCGCGGGTTGAGCGTGTGCAAGACCGCGCCGGCGCCGACCACGCCGAACCATGACGTCAAATGGCGGTCGTGGTTCATCGATAGCGTCGCCACGCGGTCGCCAGGCCTGACGCCGGCCCGAGCGAGAGCCTGCGCCAACCGCCGCGCCTGCCCGGCCAGCCCAGTCCAGTCGGTCCGATAGATCGATCCGTCAGCGCGGGCGGCAACGATTTCCCGGCTGCCGTGCTCGCGCTCGGCATGGTCCAGGATCCGCATGATGCGGAGCGGAAAATCCTGCATTGCGCCGAGCATGCCCACAGCGCCTCCCCTCAAGGAAGCATCATGCGCTAATTTGTCAGCGAAACAAGCGTCCTAGAAGGGCAGCTTGAATCCGGGCGGAAGCGGCAGCGTGCTGGTCATCTTGTTGAGCTCGACCGCTGCGGCGGCATCGGCCTTGGCCTTGGCATCGTTGAACGCCGCTGCGACGAGGTCCTCGACCATCGTTTTCTCGGCCGGCGCCAGCAGGCTGTCGTCGATCGAAACCGCGACGACCCGCCCCTTGGCGGTGGCACGGACCGTCACCAGCCCGCCACCGGCGACGCCCTCCACCTCGACATTGTCGAGATTGTCCTGCGCCTTCTGCAGCTCAGCCTGCGCGTTCTGCGCCATCTGGAGGATTTCGTTGAGATCTGGGGTCTCGGGCATTCGTCAGTGACCTCTCGTTCCATCGAAGCTTTCGAGCTGCGCGTCCGGAAATGCATCCATCACCGCACTCACGGCCGGATCGGCCAGTACATCGGCTCGAACGCGCTCCTCCGCTATTTTCTCCTGGTCGAGCAGGCTCGGCTCTCCGGTTTCGTCCGACAGCGAGATTTGCCAGGTCGCGCCGGTGATTGTTTTCAGCTCGGCTGCGAGCTCGCGCGGCCAGTCGCCACCGAGCGGACGCGACGGCTTCAGCACCAGTTCCGGCGGCGCGTAGCGGACCAGTCCGACCTGGTCATGGAGCTGCTGGGCAACAATGCGCTTACCCGCGCTCTCGATCATCTTGACCAGCGCGGTGAAGTCAGCCGGTACGCGGGCCGTCGGACCCGACGTTTTCGCCGCCGCGGCCGCGGATGACGCCACGGCGCCAGCGCCCTCGCCGCTCAACTTCGCCATTAGCGCAGCCGGATCAGGGAGATCGGCGGCGTGGATCAGACGCAACAGGGCCATCTCGGCCGCCTCGCGTGGGTTCGGCGCTTCCTGCGCGTCCTGCAATCCCTTGAGCAGCATCTGCCACAGGCGATGGATTGCGCCCCACGACAGCTTGCCAGCCATCTCAGCGGCCGTTTCGCGTTCCTCCGCGGATTGAAGCGCATCGCCAATCGCTCCCGCCTTCGCCCGGGTTGCCGCGTGCAGGCTCTCCATCAGCCCGCGCAGCAGCTGGAGCGGATCGATGCCGAGGTCATGCGCCTCGTCGAGTTCGGCGAGCGAACCCGCTGCGTCGCCGGCCAGAACCAGCTGCAGCAGCCGACGGATCCGACCGCGATCGGCCAGCCCGAGCATGTCGCGCACCTGATCCGCGGTTACGGAGCCCGCACCATGCGCAATCGCCTGGTCGAGGATCGACAGGCCGTCGCGTGCTGAACCCTCGGCCGCCTTGGCGATCATGCCGACCGCTTCCGGTTCGACCTCGACGCCCTCTTTGGCCGACACCTCGGTGAAATGGGCGGCCAGTTTTTCCGCGGGAATTCGCCGGAGGTCGAAGCGCTGGCAGCGCGACAGCACCGTCACCGGCACCTTGTTGACTTCCGTCGTCGCGAAAAGGAATTTCACATGCTCAGGTGGTTCCTCAAGTGTTTTCAACAACGCGTTGAAAGCATTCTTGGAAAGCATGTGTACTTCGTCGATGATATAGATTTTGTAGCGGGCGCTGACCGAGGCGTAGCGGACCGCGTCGATGATCTCGCGGACGTCGTCGATGCCGGTGTGCGACGCCGCATCCATCTCGATTACGTCAATATGGCGGCCTTCGCTGATCGACCGACACGGCTCGCACACGTTGCAGGGCGTGATCGTCGGCCCACCCTGCCCGTCCGGACCGATGCAATTGAGCGCCTTGGCAATCAGCCGTGCCGTCGAGGTCTTGCCCACCCCGCGCACGCCGGTGAGGAGGAACGCATGGGCAATCCGCCCCCGTGCAATCGCATTCGCGAGCGTTTGGACCATCGCGTCCTGGCCGATGAGCTCGGCGAAGGTTTGGGGCCGGTATTTGCGCGCAAGCACCCGGTACGGCGACGCCCCGGTGGTCGGAGGTGCGGTTTCGGGAAGGTCGAGCCCAAGGCCCGGCGATTCGGCGTCGTCCATCGGGCTTGGTGTAGGGGGTCGCGCCGCGCATTGCGAGCGGTGGAAGCCGACGACCCGGCACGAAATCGTTGTGGCTGCTTCCTTCCGGATCTGACCAGGTTGGCGACAGCGCCGTCCGCCGACTTCCGGGCGCGCATATGGGGCAGCTTCCATCGTGGTGCAAGACGACACCCTTTCATCGGGCGTCCATCTGGTTGATAGGAACGGGGCATAGATTGGACCAACCATACGATGACTCCGCTGCTCTTGCTCCTTGCTGCCCAGACCGCGACGCCAGCCGCGATCCCGTCGATACCCCCGGCCATTTCGCGCCACGTCCGGCCGCTCTTCGTCAGCCCGATGGGCGAGCCCTTCACCGCCGTGAAGGGTGGCGATGCGCTCGCCGACTGGTTTCAGCAGGCCGACCGCGACCGCAACGGCACGCTCACCAAGGATGAGATGACCGCGGATGCCGAGCGCTTCTTCGCGACACTCGACGTCAATCATGATGGCGAGATCGATCCGGACGAGATCATGCGGTACGAAACGCAGATTGCGCCGCGAAACCGGCGAAACCTCGGCCTGCTCAGCCTGTCGGAGCCGGTCGCCACGGCCGACACGAATTTCAATCGCGGTGTTTCGCTAGAGGAATTCCGCGTCGCCGCCCGGTCTCGCTTTGCCGCGCTCGATCTCGATCATCGCGGAACGCTTAGCCTGGATTTGCTGCAGCGTATCCGGCCGGCCCCACCCGCGCCGGGCAAACGCAACATGGATGCGCCCGGCGACCATCTCGATCCCAACGCCGACACGACCGGCTGATCGCTTCAGTCGCCGTTCACGCGCGCGACCTGAATTGGAGTGATGGAGGCCCTGCTTGCCCGGATTTGCCTTGGTTGTTCCGCTTGTCTTGCTCGCCGCGGCGGTTCGCCCGGACAAGGACGGCGTGGTGGTCACCGGGCACGCCTGGGCGCCGTTCATCAGCCCCATGGGCGAGCCGTTCCGCGCTCGGGTCAGCAATGACGACACGCTTGCCCTGTGGTTTCGACAGGCCGACCGGAACGCCGACGGCACCCTGACGATCGATGAAATGCAGGGTGACGCGGACCGCTTCTTCGCCAAGCTCGACACCAGCCATGACGGGGAAATCGACCCGATTGAACTCGATCAATATGAGCTTGAGATTGCGCCCGAAATCCAGGTGACGTCACGCACCATGCGCGACGCGGGCGCCGCCGAAAAACGCGAAAAGCGCGGCGCTGGCACCAACACGCTGATGGGCTTCAAGGGCGCCTTGCAGGGCGGTGCACGCTATGCCTTGCTCAACATTCCCGAGCCCGTCGCGGCCGCGGACACCGACTTCAACCGCGGAATCACCCTCGCCGAATTCCGCATAGCGGCCGCCCGCCGTTTTCAGCTGCTCGACACCGCCCGGACCGGCAAGCTGACCCTGGATCAGCTCCAAATTGTGCGCACCGCGCAATTGGCCCGGCGCAAGGGCACGAAGGACGGCGACGACAACGATGGACGGGTCGGCAACGGCCTGCCGAGCGCGAACTAGCGCCTCATCCAGTTGGTCACGCCCGGCGGGATGTGGACGTCGAGGCTGGCGAGGTCCTCGGTCAGGATGATCTGGCAGGCGAGCCGCGACGTCCGCCCCGCCGCGACCGCAAGGTCGAGCAGATCCTCTTCCTCATCCGTCGCCGGCGGCAATTTCTCGAAATCCCTGGCCTCGACGATGACGTGGCAGGTCGAACAGGCCATGACGCCCTCGCACGCCCCTTCGAGCGGCTGCCGGACCGCCCAGGCGACGTCGAGCAGGCGCTGCCCCGGCGCCGCGTCCACTTCCTTGTCGAGCGTTCCGTCAGCCCGGAAGAACCGCACCTTGGTCACGCGGCGAATTTCTCCTGCGAAGCGGCAGCGGCGTCGATCCGGCCCAGCGCGTCCACCAGCTCCTCTTCCGTCGTGTAGCGGCCGAAGCCGATGCGGATCGAGGAGCGCGCCTCGCGGTCGCTGAGGCCGATGGCGCGGAGCACATGGCTCGGCCGTCCCGACCCGCTGGCGCAAGCGCTGCCAAGGGAGAAAGCAATGTCGCGCAAGTCGGCAAGTAATCGTGATGCATCAACGCCTTCGCGCCGGATGTTGAGATTACCGCGATAGCGCTGCTCCGCGCTGCCGTTGAGCGTCCAGCGGCCGCCGAGCCCCTTGATCGCCACCTCCCACAATTGTGCGACGTGCTCATGATCGACTTGCTGGCGCTGCGTTGCCAGCTTCGCTGCTGCGCCAAACCCGACGCACAGCGCCGGTGACAACGTCCCGGAGCGCAGTCCCCGCTCCTGCCCGCCACCATGGATGAACGGCGCCGGCTCCGCGCCGCCGCGCATCCACAAGGCACCAATGCCCTTCGGGCCATGGACCTTGTGCGCCGACGCCGCGACAAGGTCGGGCCCGTCAGGGATCGTGACGCGTCCCAGCCCCTGGACGGCATCGCACACCATAATCGCGCCGACACCATGGGCCAGTGCGGCGACCTCCGCGATCGGCTGGATCACGCCGGTCTCATTGTTGACCAGCATCGCCGCGACCACCGCCACGCGGTCGTCAATCGCCTGCCGCAAATCCTCGATGGCAAGCAGGCCGTCGCGGGAAACCGGCAGGAGGGTGACGCCAAAGCCCTGGCCGGCCAGCCATTCGCAGGTGTCGAGGACCGCGGCATGCTCGGTCGCGACGGTGATGATCCGCTTGCGGTCTTCGGGGGCATTTTCGGCCGTCCCCTTCAATGCCCAGTTCAGCGCCTCGGTCGCGCTCCCGGTGAAGGCAACGCTGCCACCGTCGAGCCCGATGGCCCGCTCCACCTGGCTCCGCGCCACTTCAAGCGCAGCGGCGGCCTCGGCACCCCAGCGCGACGGCGAATGCGGGTTGGCGAACTTCTCTTCCGCCCATGGCCGCATCGCTTCCGCGACTTCGGGCGCGACCGGGGTCGTCGCCTGGTAATCGAGGTAGATCATGCCGCCTGCGCGGACGCCCGTTCGGCGATCCGGCGCCATTCGTCGAGGAAGCGCTCGATGTCCGCCTCGCTCGTCTGTGGCCCGAAGCTCAGGCGAATGAAACCCCCGGCAACGTCGTCGGGTACGCCCATTGCCGCGAGCACTGCGCTCGCCTTCATCTTCCCGGACGAACAGGCACTGCCGGCGGAAACGGCTATTCCCGCGAGATCGAGCTGCACCAGCAGCGAGGCGCTGGACGCGCCTAGCATGGACACCGCGCCGATTGTCGCCACCCGCGGCGCGTCTTCGGCGATGACCAGGCCGCCGGCGTCTTTCACGCCATCTTCGAGCATCGTCCGCAGCCGCGCCAAGCGCTCCATGTCATAGGGCTTTGCAGCGAGAGCCGCGGCGAAGCCGAGCGTGGACGGCACGTCCTGCGTCCCGCGGCGATAACCTTGCTCCTGCCCGCCGCCGGCTGCCTCGAGTGCTGCCAGGTCGCGGACCAGCAGCACGCCAACGCCCGGCGGCCCGCCGAGCTTGTGTCCGCAGGCGGCGATGAAGTCGGCATCAGGCAGCGGCAACTTGCCGGCGCTCTGCGCGCAATCGGCCAGCAGCAGCGATCCCGCCGCACGGATCGTCTCGGCAATGCGCTCAAGCGGTTGGATCACCCCAGTCTCATTGTTGACGTGCTGGATCGCGATCAAGGCCGGCCCCTCGGCCAGGACCCGGTCGAGCGCCGCCTCGTCGATCAGGCCGCTCGACTGCACCGCGATGATCCGCGACTGCGCGCCCATTGCGAACGGCACGATCGCATGCTCGGTAGCGCCGTGCGCCCGCCCCGGGACCTTCGCGCGCTTGCCGACGATCTCGATCGATTCGCTCGCGCCGGAGGTGAAAATGACGTCATGCCGCCACCCCAGTACGTCGGCGATCGTCCGCCGCGCTTCCTCAAGCAGCGCACGGGACGCGCGCCCTTCCGCATGCGGCGAATTGGGATTCGCCCAGGCCTCGAAACCACGGGCCATGGCGGCGCGCGCTTCCGTCAGCACGGGGGTAGTCGAGGCATGGTCGAGATAAACGCGGGTCGTGCCAGTCAAAACGCTAGGATTCCTGCCGATTGCCACATGAACGACGGCCCCTATATAGGACCCATCGCCGCGGCGCACCCGCTTGCGGCCCCATACCTATAGGCGAACGTCCACCGTCCATGCCCGAAGTCATTTTTCCTGGCCCCGAGGGCCGCCTCGAAGGCCGCTTCCATCCCGGTACCCGGCCGCGCGCACCGGTCGCGCTGATCCTGCACTCGCACCCGCAGGCCGGCGGCACGATGAACAACAAGATCGTGCAATTGCTCTATCAAACCTTCGTCAGGCGCGGCTTCGCGACCCTGCGCTTCAACTTCCGCGGCGTCGGCAAGAGCCAAGGCGTGTTCGACAACGGCATCGGCGAGCTGAGCGACGCCGCGTCGGCACTCGACTGGGTCCAGAGCATCCACCCGGAAGCCGAGACGACGTGGGTCGCCGGCGTCAGCTTCGGCGCGTGGATCGGCATGCAGCTGTTGATGCGCCGCCCGGAGATCCGCGGCTTCATCTCGATCGCCCCGCCGGCGAACATGTACGATTTCAGCTTCCTCGCTCCCTGCCCCTCATCGGGCATCATCATCCAGGGCGAAGCCGACGAGGTGGTTACGCCAAGCGCGGTGCAGAAGCTGGTCGACAAGCTGCGGACGCAACGCCACATCACCATCAATCACGACGTGATCCCGGGCGCGAACCACTTCTTCGCCAATGAGCTAGACCTGATGATGAAGTCGGCGGACGACTATCTCGACATGCGGCTCGCGACCGATCCGATCAAGCCGCTCACACCGTCCAGATCATCACGTTCGTAAGCAGCACGGCGCCAGCGACAATCATCAGGACGCCGCGAACGCGCGTCGGGCGCGCCAGGGCTAGCTTCACGCCTGCACCGGCAAGCAGGAACGCGGCGATCACCGCGACCGCCATCAGTGCGGATGTAAATTGGTCCATTTTCAGTCCTATTTTCATCAAGACTTAACTGTGTTGGGTCCAGATTGGACGCCATGCGAAGGGCTGATCAACAGGCACGTCTCGAAGAGGCGTTCGAGCGGATCGAGGAAACGATCCTGCCGTGCATCGCGATGATGCTCGAAAGCCTGATCGAGGCATCCGAGCATGTCGCCGATGGCGAGCGCCGCTTCTTGATCGGCGAACTCAAGACCCTCGCCGCGGAGCTTGAGGAGCTTACCCGGACCATCGAACTGTCCAGCCCGGCCCACGTCGAGCCCGGCGAATATAAGGCGCGCGGCGCCGCCTAAAGGCCATCGCGGACAATCCGCTCGTGCAGCGCCGGATCGACGTTTCCTCCGGACACCATGATCACCATATCCTCGACCAGCTCGACCTTGCCGGCGAGCACCGCCGCGAGCGCGGCCGCGCCGCCCGGCTCGACCACCAGCCCGTGCTCGTCGAACGCCCACCGTATCGCCGCTTCGACATCGTCGTCCGACACGGCGACACCCCTGGCGTTGCGGCGCTTCAGGATGTCGAAGGTGATGTCGGCGCCGCGCAACGTCTGAATCGCGTCGCACAGGGTCGGCGGCGGATTGGGTCCAACCGAGACCAGTTCGCCCAGCTTCAGCGACCGGGCCATGTCGTCCCAGCCCTCGGGCTCCGCAATGACGATCGCGGCGTCGGGCACTGCCAGCGCTAATCCCGCTGCGAGCCCGCCGCCGCCGCAAGGGGTGACGATAAGGGGCGGCGAGCGCCCGAGCTGGTCGATGATCTCCAGGCCCGCCGTGCCCTGACCGGCGACGATGTGCGGGTCGTCGTAGCTCGGCACCACCGTCGCTCCGGTTTCGCCGGCGATTCGCGCTGCGATCTCCTCGCGGCTCTCGGTCAGCCGGTCGAAAAAGACGATTTCCGGCCCTTCCTCGGCCGTGCCTTCGACCTTCACCTTGGGTGCGCCGGCCGGCATCACGATCACCGCGCGGATTCCCAGGCGTTTGGCGGCTATCGCGACCCCGCGGCCGTGGTTTCCGGAGGAAAAAGCGACCACTCCCCGCTCCCGCTCCTCCGGCGTGAGCTGCAGCAGGCGGTTACTCGCTCCCCGCAATTTGAAGCTGTTGCCGGTCTGTTGGCACTCGTATTTAAGCCAGACCCGGACGCCCCGGATCTCGCTTGCGACGAGTGGAGTGCGTTCGACCGCTCCGGCAATGCGCTCGGCGGCCGCTAGTACGTCCTCGCGGGTCACAGTTAACTGATTGATTATATTATTCATTCGACCAACCGTTGCTGTTTGACGACAAGCGTTCCCCAAATTCATCCACAGGGGTCAAAAAATCTTGCGTAGCGACCCCCCCGCACATATATCGCGCCTCCGCTGCCCCATGGGACTTCCAACCGCAAGGCAGCTTTCGTCAACGTTTGCCGACAGGCATTTGGAGGTCCCTTGAATTGCACAAGCATTATCGCGCGCTGGGGCTAGCCGCCGCCCCATCCGGTAGCCGGGGGGCTGCCGCTATCGCCAAGCAGCGCCCGGTCCAACCGGTCACCTTGCTGCGTCCGCATGCCGCCAACCGCGCTGCCCGCTTCTTCGTCGAGAAGTTTCCGGGCCGCTCCCTCTATGCGGTCAAGGCGAACCCGTCCGCCGACCTGCTCCGGATCCTGTGGGATGCGGGCATCACGCACTATGACGTGGCGTCGATCGGCGAAGTGCGCCTGGTGTCCGACACGCTGCCGGACGCGGTGCAATGCTTCATGCATCCGGTGAAGGCCGAGGAGGTCATTGCCGAGGCTTATTTCAAGCATGGCGTGAAGACCTTCTCGCTCGACACCATGGACGAGCTCGAGAAGATCGTTCGCGCCACCTCGACCGATGGCGTGGCGGCGACCGACCTCAACCTGCTCGTGCGCATCCGCGTCAGCTCGGATCACGCCAAGCTCAGCTTGGCGTCGAAGTTCGGCGCCGAACCGAACGAGATGAAGGCGCTGCTGATGGCGGCGCGCCAGGCGTCGGACGCGCTCGGCATCTGTTTCCACGTCGGCAGCCAGGCGATGAGCGCAGCGGCTTATGCCGAGGCCTTGTCGCGCGTGCGCGATGCGATCGTCGAGGCGGCCATTACGGTCGACATCGTCGATGTCGGCGGCGGTTTCCCGTCGGTCTATCCCGGCATGGAGCCACCGTCGCTCGAAAGCTATTTCGCGGTCATCCATGCGGGCTTCGAAGCGCTGCCGATCAGCTACTCCGCCGAACTGTGGTGTGAACCCGGCCGTGCGCTCTGCGCCGAATATGCGAGCGTGCTGGTGCGCGTCGAAAAGCGCCGCGGCAGTGAGCTGTACATCAACGACGGCGCCTATGGCGCATTGTTCGACGCGGCGCACATCGGCTGGCGTTACCCGGTTCGCCTGATCCGTGAGCATGATTCGCAGACCCGCCCGATGGAATTCAGCTTCTACGGCCCGACCTGCGACGATCTCGACCATATGGCCGGCCCGTTCGAGCTGCCCGCGGACGTCGGTCCCGGCGATTATATCGAGGTCGGCATGCTCGGCGCCTATGGCTGCGCCATGCGCACCGGCTTCAATGGCTTCGGCGTCACTGGCACCGAAATCGTCGACGACGAGCCCATGGCCAGCCTCTACCTCGTCCCTGGGCAGATCACGCGTTCGAACGTCGTGACGCTTTAGTCTTTCCGCCGCGAGGCGGATCACTGGGGTGAGGCTGTCCCCCGCGAACGAAACGACATGCCCTTTTTCGCTGCCGAGCCTATAGGCGCGGCACCCGTTGGAGCATGAACATGGAAACCGACACGCTGAACAAGGTTCAGGACGCTGAGCGCATCAACGACACGCGCAAGGCCGAGCTGCTGGCGACCCCGATCGAGCATATCGACATCACCAGCTTCGATGCCCGCCCGATCGTCGACGCGATGGGCAAGATGAGCTTTACCAGCCGCGACCTGTCGCGCGCCACCGGCATCTACAACCAGATGCTGGAAGACAAGGATTGCTCGATCATCCTGGTCATCGCCGGCTCGACCTCGGCCGGCGGCTGCATGGACGTCTATGCCGAACTCGTCCGGTCGAACATGGTCGATGCAATCGTCGCCACCGGGGCCTCGATCGTCGATATGGATTTCTTCGAAGCACTTGGCCACAAACACTACCAAGCCAATGAAATTCCTGACGATGATACGCTCCGCTCGCTCTACATCGACCGCATCTACGACACCTATATCGACGAACAGCAGTTGCAGGATTGCGACCACACGATCGGGATGATCGCCGACAGCCTGGAGCCGCGCGCATACTCGAGCCGCGCGTTCATTCGCGAGATGGGCAAGTGGCTCGCCGAGGGCAACGCCAAGAAGCAGGGGAGCCTCGTCCAGCTCGCCTATGAGCATGACGTGCCGATCTTCTGCCCGGCATTCGTCGATTCATCGGCCGGCTTCGGCCTCGTCAAGCACCAGGTCGACGCGATGAAGCGCGGCGGCCACTACATGGTGCTCGACGCCATCGCCGACTTTCGCGAGCTGACCGACATCAAGATCAAGGCCGGCACGACCGGCCTGCTGATGATCGGCGGCGGGGTGCCCAAGAACTTCACCCAGGACACCGTCGTCTGCGCCGAGATCCTCGGCCACGACGACGTCGAAGTGCACAAATATGCGGTGCAGATCACCGTCGCCGACGTCCGCGACGGTGCCTGCTCGTCCTCGACCCTTCAGGAAGCGGCGAGCTGGGGCAAGGTGTCGACGGCGATGGAGCAGATGGTGTTCGCCGAGGCAACCAGCGTCCTCCCGCTCCTAACCTCGGACGCCTACCATCGCGGGGCCTGGAAGACCCGCGAGAAGCGCCGCTTCGCGAAGCTGTTCGACTAAGCGCGATCCATGGGCACGTTCGAGCATCCGGAGTTCGCCGGGCACGATCGGGTCATTCACATCGCCGATCGCGCTACCGGCCTTCGGGCCGTCATCGCGATGCACGATCGTACCTTGGGCCCGGCAGTCGGCGGCTGCCGGGTCTATCCTTATGCGAGCGAGGCCGAGGCGCTTGGCGATGTGCTGCGCCTGTCGAAGGGCATGACCTACAAGAACGCCCTCGCCGGCCTGCCTTTCGGCGGCGGCAAGTCAGTGATCATCGCCGATCCATCGGCCAAGACGCCCGAGCTTATTCGCGCCTTCGGGCAGGCGGTGGACGAGCTCGCCGGCCAATATTGGACCGGGGAGGATGTCAACTTCGGCGCCGAGGACGTCGAGATCCTTGCCGAGCGCACGCCCTACGTCCTCGGTCGAACGAAGGGTTCGACCCACACGGGCGACCCCTCGCCGTTCACCGCGCGCGGCGTATTCGCGGGCATGAAGGGCGCGCTCGAGCACGTCTTCGAATCGGATGCGCTGACTGGCCGCCGCGTGGCGATCCAGGGCGCCGGCCACGTCGGCTTCAATCTCGCGAAACTGGTGACCGAAGCCGGCGGCGAGGTCGTGGTCGCCGACGTCCGCGCCGATTCCACGGAGCGAGCTTTCGGTGAACTCGGTGCCTCGGTCGTGCCGCCTGAGGCCATCTACGATGAGGAGTGCGACGTTTTCGCGCCCTGCGCGATGGGCGCGACGGTGAACGAGCAGACCATTCCGCGGCTCAAGGCGCGGATCGTGTGCGGTGCGGCCAACAATCAGCTCAGCGGCCCTGGTGCCGGGCAACTGTTGCTTGAGCGCGGGATTACCTACGCTCCCGACTACGTCGTCAACGCCGGCGGCATCATCAACGCGTTCGGTGATTTCACTGGCAGCTACGATCTCGATGAGGTCATCGCGAAGATCGACGCCATCGCCGGGACCGTCGGGAAGATCCTCAATACCGCTAGGACGGAGCGTCGCCCGTCCCACGAGATTGCCGACGCGATGGCGGAGGCGATCCTCGCGGCGGCCCGGAATGATCGGGTAACAGCAACGCTCCGATAAGGCCGGCGACGACCGCCGCGGTCATGTACCAGCCCGGCGCGATCGGGTTGGCGGTCCAGCGGATCAGCAATTTCTCGACCAGCTGCGTGCTTCCACCGAAAATCGCGATGGCGAGCGCATAGATGAGGCTGAGCGAACCGGCCCGAACCCGCGCCGGCAGCGCGAGCATGAACAGCAGCACCGCCGCCGACGAGCCGAAAATGTGGAGCACGGTGAGGAGCGCGGTCGCTCCGAACAGGGCGGACGGCGTGCGCAGCGCGTGAAGGACGTAAAAGGTCGGGACCGCGAGGAGAATGAGCGCGATCCACGGGCCGATGAGCACGCGCTTCGCTCCGTACCGGTCGACCAGCCAGCCGGTGCCGAGGTCGCTGAATGTCCCGACGATGCCCAGCACGACGGTCGCGCCGAACGCTGACTGGACCGCCATCTGGAGCGTGTCCTGCGCATAGGTGGTGAGATATTCGAGCGTGTAGTTGCTGATCGTACCGGCGCCGAGGATCAGCATGCCGGCCCCGGCAATGACCAAAAGTGGCTTCAAGCTGCCCGGCGGCGGCGGTTCGAGGGCCTCCGGCGGCAGCGTCTCTACCAGCGTCCGCCTGAGAACGAGTCCGAACGGGACGATCGACGCACCGATCAGGAAGGCCACGCGCCAGCCCCAGGCGTCGAGTTGGGCCGAACTCAGCCAGGAGGACAGCCCGAGCCCAACCAGGCCCGCAATGAGCACCGAGACGTCGGCGGTCGCAAGATGGATCGACAGGTAGAAGCCGCGACGGTGCGGCGGCGCCGCCTCGAGCAGGAACGCGGCATTCGGACCGACTTCGCCACCGAGCGCAAAGCCCTGAAGCAAGCGGAACATCACCGCGAGGACGGATGCCGCGAGGCCGATCGATTGGTACGATGGCGTCAGCGCCAGGCCGATGATGCCAATGCCCATCAGGGTGAAGGACAGGATCATTGCCGGCTTGCGGCCGCGGCGGTCGGCCATTCGACCGATGATCAGCCCGCCAAGCGGCCTCCCGACGAAGCCGACCCCGAACGTCGCGAGCGACAGGAGCAAGGATTGCGATGCATCGCCCGGGAACAGCGTGCGCCCGATCTGCACCGCGAAAAAGCTGTAGGTAACGAAGTCGTAGAAATCCAAGGCGTTGCCGGCGGCGACGGCCGCGATCTGCTTTTTCGACAAGGGCGGTCGTTCGGCCACGCTATCTCCCCGCTTCGACCGATTGCGAACCAACCACGGGTGGCGGGGAGATTCAATTGCTAACCGAAACGAACTGACGCACCTAAGGGGAAATCACTGGGGGACTCACCGATGCACGAATACAGCCCAATCCTCGCGCCCGTCGTCGCGCTCGTCGCCTGGACGCTGCTGATGATGCTGTGGATGATGGTCGCCCGCTTCGGCTACTTCCGGAAGGTGGGCGTGACCCTCGGGACAATCCCGCGCGGCTCCCGCGGCCCCAATCTCGATGCCAATCCCGCGGCCGCCGAGACTCAATGGAAATCGCACAATTACAACCATTTGATGGAACAACCGACGATCTTTTATGCGGTTTCTCTAAGCCTCGCGATGATGAACTTCGGCGGCGGCATCAACTATTGGCTGGCGTGGGGTTATGTCGGCCTACGCATCGTCCACAGCCTCATCCAGGCGACCGTGAACATCGTGGTCTATCGCTTCACGGTGTTCGCGCTGGCGACCTTCTGCCTCCTCGGTCTGACGGTGCACGCCGGTTTCCGCATCCTCCACGATTGCGGCATCATCGGCTGAAGCAGGCGGCCAGCTCGACGTGGGTCGACCAGCGGAACTGACCGACGGGCCGCACCCAGGCGAGCCGATAGCCGCCGTCGACCAGCATCCGCGCATCCCGCGCGAAGGTCGCCGGATTGCAGCTGACATAGGCGACCCGGCGGACAGCCGATCGCGCCAGCTGCGCGACCTGCTCGGCCGCCCCAGCCCGCGGGGGATCAAGGATCACGGCGTCGAACGGCGCCAATTCGCCCGCGTCCAGCGGCCGCCGGTAAAGGTCGCGATGCTCGACAGTTAGGGAGGGCGCCGCGCGCTTGAGCGCCGCCGCCGCGTCGCGCGAGGCTTCCGCGGCGTAAGCCGCGCCCGTGGCAAGCGCGAACGTGCCAAGCCCCGCGAACAGGTCCGCGCCGCACGCCGCCTCCCCCACCGCCTCGCGAACACACGCAACCAGCGCCCCCTCGCCGTCCGCCGTCGCCTGGAGGAACCCGCCCGGTGCGAATTGCACCGGTCTGTCCGACAAGGTGACCGTCGCGGGCTGCGGCTCGTAGAACGCTTCCGCTCCGAGCCCTTGGTCGATCGACAGCCGGGCGAGACCTTGGGCGATCCCGAATGACGTCAGCGCCTCGATCGCCTCCAGACCTTCCGGGCTGACGCCCCTCAGCAGCACGTCCGGCCCTTGATCGACCAAGGTGAGCTGGATTTCCGCCGTTCGCTTTGGTTCCAACAGGGTGCCGAGCAACGGGCGCAACGGTTCGACCAGCGCGAACAGCTCGGGCCGCAGGATGTGGCATTCGCGCATATCGACGATGCGGTGCGACTTCGCAGCGTTGAACCCGATCACCACACCTTGCCCAACCTTCAACGCGCGAAGGGTGGCCCGCCGCCGGCTCTTCGGCGGGGACAAATGCGGTTCGCGGATCTCGGTGTGCAGTTCGTGTTGCGCTAGCGCCGTCTCGGCCCGCGACATCAGGTAGCCGCGATACGCCTCATCGTCGGCATGCTGCAGCTGGCATCCACCGCACTCGGGAAAGTGACGGCATGGCGTCACTTGATGATGCGGCCCCGACGTCAGCGTCCCGTCCGCCTCCAGTGCATCGCCCGGGACGCCGAACGGGACGTGCTGCCCGCCGACGGTCACGCCATCGCCCCGCGCCGCAATGCGGACTACCGGGTCGCTCACAGGTCCGCGATAGCGAGCGGGATGGCCTCGGCGAGATCGTCGGCGATCATGCCCGGCCCCGCGATTTCCGCCGCCCGCCCATGCAGCCACACCGCGGCGCAGGCGGCGTCGAAAGCCGTCATCCCCTGCGCTCTCAGCGACGCTAGCATCCCGGCAAGGACATCGCCCGTCCCGGCCGACGCCAGCCACGCCGGTGCCGCCGGTGCAAAGCCAACGCGCCCATCGGGCGCAGCAACCAGCGTATCCGGACCCTTGTAGACCACCACCGCGCCCGACCGGCGCGCTCCTTCCAGCGCACGCTCGGGCTTGGCCCCTGACAAATCCCCGAAGAGCTTGCGGAACTCGCCCTCGTGTGGCGTGATGATCGCGTCCTGGCCTTTAAGGCGGTCCGGGCTGCCAAGGTAAGCAATGGCGTCCGCGTCGAGTACCTTCGGCGCCTTCGACGTCAGCCCCAGCGTCAGAACCTGCGGGATATCGCCCATGCCAGGACCAATTAGCAGGCAACCGATCCGCTCGTCTTCGACCGTGGCGGTGTCGGTCTGCACGACTGCGGATGGCAAGCCGTCGATGGACCGCGAGGTGCTCACCCGGACGTAGCCCGCCCCTGCCCGCGCCGCTGCTTTGGCAGAGAGCGCGATCGCGCCCGGCATCTTACCAGCCAGCATATGGACCAGCCCGCGATCATATTTGTGACCCGCTGGATCGAGCGCCGGCAGCTCCGGCGCAGCAACCTCGAACCATTGCGATTCCGCGGGAACGCCAATGTCGGCAAGCACCACGCGGCCGCATTTGTGCATCGATGGGTGGAGCAGGTGCGCCGGCTTCAGGGCACCGAACGTCACGGTAAGATCGAATGCCGGCACGTCGCTTGGCTCGGCGCCGCTATCGGTCGCGACGCCGCTCGGCAGGTCGCAGGTCACGGCCACCACGGCTTCGCCGCGCAAGCGCGCCAGCAGTGCCGCAGCGCCGCTCTCAAGCCCACGGCTGAGGCCGGTGCCAAATAATGCGTCGATGAGTAGCGGCGCGCCCTTGGTGTCCGCCGTGAGCCGTTCGACCTCACCCTTCCACCGCGCCCGTGCCGCTTGCGCCGCTTGGCTCGTCGGCTCCGCCAGCGCCGCGACACGCACGTCGATGCCGCGCTCAGCCAAATATCGAGCCGCGACATAGCCGTCGCCACCATTGTTGCCCGGCCCGCACAGGATCAACGCCGGCAGTGGCCCCGCGAAGCGATAGGCCGATTCCGCGAGCGCCGCCCCGGCGCGCTCCATCAATTGTTCGACGCTCGTCCCAGCGGCAATCGCGGCCTCCTCGGCGGCGCGCATGGCCTCGGCAGTAAGGATTGGGCGGCCCACGGTCATGGGCTGCGCCTCTAACGCAAATGCGTCGCCAAGCGCCACCATTCGCGCGGCACGCGATCGGCCGCCGAATCGCGCGCTTCATCGCTCTCGAACAGGGCGAAGCAGGTTGCGCCCGAGCCCGACATGCGAACGAAGCCGGCGCCCGGTTGCACGGCCAGCCACGCCAGCACCGTCTCGACCTGCGGGACCATCGCCCGCGCGATCGGCTCGAGGTCGTTTCGCCCTTCGCGCCAGTCACCAAGCGGGCCGTGGTCGACGCCGTCCCAGCCAGCGAACACATCCGCGGTCGACAGCTGGACGCGCGGATTGATCAGCAGCGCCGGCGCACCTGAAATGCCCGGCAAATCGACCTGACTGATCCGGTCACCGGCCCCTTCGCCGCGCGCGGACAGACTGAGCAGGCACGCCGGGACATCGCTGCCCAGTTCGGGCGCGACCGCCGAGGCGTGCGCGGGGTCGATGCGCCACAACGACGTCAGCATGCGCAGTGCCGCGGCAGCGTCCGCCGACCCGCCGCCAATGCCCGACGCGACTGGGAGGATCTTGGTGAGATGAATGGCTGCGCCCTGACGGACACCGGCCGCCGCCTGCAACGTGATCGCAGCGCGTGCCACCAGGTTATTGGCTTCGGGCGGCAATTCGGCCGCGAACGGCCCGGAAGCGGTGAGGCTGAGCGAATCCGCCGTCTCTGCGCTCAGCTGATCGCCGTCGGTGCAAAAGGCGAACACCGTCTCGATTGCATGGCGGCCATCGGGCAGCGTCCCGCGCACGTGCAGCGCGAGGTTGAGCTTGGCCGGCGCGATCTCCCGAACGGTCAAGGCGCGGAGTTGCCGGGCGTGAGACCCGACGCGATTTTGGCCTTAACCCGGGCCGCAACTTCGTCCTGCGCCGTGACCAGCGACGCCGCCCAGGCGAATCGCGCCTCGTAGCGACGGCCGGATGTGAACAGCGCGTCGCCGAGATGCTCCTGGATTTCGGCCTGGTCGGGGTCCTTTTCCGCGGCTTTCTGCAAGGTGTCGATCGCCTCGCCGGTCTTGCCGCGCTTGAACTGCGCCCAGCCGAGCGAGTCAGTGATCGAGGCATCGTCGGGCGACAACTCGCTCGCCTTGCGGATCATCGCTTCGGCGGCATCCACATCCTCGCCCCGCTCGAGCTTGGCGTAACCGAGGAAGTTGAGCAGCAACGGCTGCTGCGGCGCGATTGTCAGCCCCTGTTGCAGCGCTTCCCGCGCCTCGGGCCACCGCTTGCCCTGCTCGAGCGCGCTCGCCTGGAGCAGCAGCAGCGGCCATAATTCGTCCTTCAGCCCCTGCCCTTTGGCAAGTGCGATGGCCCGCCCGTAGGTCGCTGCCGCGTCATCGTACCTTTTCATCGAATGATAGACGTCGCCGAGGCGAGACAGGTCGCCGATGGTCGCATTCGGCCCCAGCGCGGCCGGTGCGGCGAGGCCATAGGCCTCGTTGAGCCGCTTCTCGTCCGTGAGGATGCGAATCTGGACATCGCGAACCTGGGCGATCAGCCCATTGGTCGGCGGGACTGCCTGAAGCACGCTCAGGGCCTGGTCCGCTTGGCCGTCACCATCCAGCATCAGCGCGAGCAGCAGCGCCGCCGCGCTGTTCTGCGGGTTGGCGTAGCGCGCGACCTGGACCAGGCCGACCGGCGGCGGCCCGCGCTCGAGCCGGGCCACGTCCGCCGCGAAGGCGGTCAGAACTTCGCTCACGGCCTTGGCCGACGAGTCGATTGCCTGTCCGCTTGGCTTGCGCGCCTGGACTCGGGCTCGCGCCGGCGCGACTTCCGTGCCCAGCCCGTCAAGAATGGACAGCGCGCGTGCCTGGTCGCCAGCGGCGAGAAAGCCGTCCGAAAAGGCCAGCCGGAGCCGGGTTTCCCGAGCACCGGCGGACGCTAACGCGCGGCGGGCGAACGGCTCGGCCTCCGCCGTCTTGCGGAATTTGAGCAGGAGGAACGCATGCTGCTCCGCACGAACGGGCCCCAGCAGGCTGTTGGGCGGGATCTGGTCGACGCCTTCCAGTGCCTTGCTCAAGTCACCCCGGTCGGCGGTCGCCCAAGCGGTCACCAGCGGGGCGAGGAAATCGAGCGATCCATTCTCGCCGGTCACGGCCAGCCATTGCAAGGCGCGCTCCGGCCGGTTGCGGCGCAATTCGTCGGCCGCAAGCAACAGTCGGCCATCGGGCGACAGCTTGGTCGGCGTAATTTGCCCCGCGAGCTCGAGCGCCAGGTCCATTCGCCCGGCACTGATCGCTTCGCTGAGCGCCTTGCGCGCCAGATCGACTTGGGCCGGCTGGGTCTGCGCGAGATTGGACATCAGGACGGCCGAGCGAGCGTGATCGCCGCTCATCGCGGCGGCCCGCGCCTGGACGTAGGCGAGGAGCGGGTCGTTCGGCGCCACCCTCAACTTGGCGGATGCCGGCACGGCGCCGATCAGCGCGGCCCCGAGGGCTGCACCGGCCAGCAATTTACATGTTCGGGTAATTGGGTCCTCCTCCGCCTTCCGGCGTGACCCAGTTGATGTTCTGGGTCGGGTCCTTGATATCACATGTCTTGCAGTGAACGCAGTTTTGGGCGTTGATCTGCAGCCGCGGCTCGCCATTCGCTTCCTCGACAAACTCGTAAACGCCCGCCGGGCAGTAACGCTGCTCGGGTCCGGCATAGACCGGAAGATTGACCTCGGTCGGTATGCCCGCGTCTTTGAGCGTCAGATGAACCGGCTGGTCCTCCTCATGGTTGGTGTTCGAAATGAACACCGACGACAGGCGGTCGTAGGTCAACACACCATCGGGTTTGGGATAGTCGATCGGCGTGGCATTTTCCTTGCGCCGCAGGGTCGCATTGTCAGGCCTGAGCTTGAGCGTCCACGGCACGCCGATCCGCAGCACATTCAGCCACATGTCGAGCCCGGCATAGAGTGTTCCCAGGACTCCGCCCCAATGCGCGACCGCCGGCTGGGCATTGCGTACGGTCCTGAGTTCCTTGACGATCCAGCTCTTGTGGAGCGTGGCCGGATAGGCGTCGAGGCTGTCATTCGAGCGGTTCTCGCTGATCGCCGCGAAGGCCGCTTCGGCCGCCAGCATCGCCGACTTCATGGCCGTGTGGCTACCCTTGATCCGAGGCACGTTCACGAACCCCGCCGAGCAGCCGATCAGCGCGCCGCCTGGGAAGACCAGTTTTGGAATGGCCTGGAAACCGCCCTCATTGATCGCCCGAGCGCCATAGGACACCCGCCGCCCGCCCTCGATCTCGGCGCGGATCGCCGGATGGGTCTTCCAGCGCTGGAATTCTTCGAACGGCGACGAATAGGGATTCGAATAATCGAGTGACAGCACGAAACCCAAAGCGACCTGGTTGTTTTCCTGGTGGTAGAGGAAGCCGCCTCCCCACGAATCTGTGAGCGGCCAGCCCTGGGTGTGAATCACCCGTCCCGGCTTATGTTTCTCGGGAGGAATATCCCATAGTTCCTTGACTCCAAGTCCAAAAACCTGCGGCCCGCTCTCGCTTCTCAAGTCGAAAATGTCGGTCAGGCGCTTGGTCAGGTGGCCGCGCGCGCCCTCGGCGAAGAAGGTGTATTTGGCGTGGAGTTCAATCCCCGGCTGATAGTCGGGCCGGTGGCTGCCGTCGCGGGCGACGCCCATGTCGCCAGTCGCGATGCCTCTGACCGACCCGTCTTCGTTGAACAGTATTTCCGACGCCGGAAAGCCGGGGAAAATCTCGACGCCTAGCTCTTCGGCCTGGCCCGCCAGCCAGCGGCACAGATTGCCGAGACTGAGCGTGTAGGTTCCCTTGTTGTGCATGAACGGCGGCATGAAGATGTGCGGGATGGCGAATTTGCCGGTCTTGCCCAGCACCCAATGGAGGTTCTCGGTAACCGGCACCGTCAGCGGCGCGCCCTTGTCCTTCCAGTCCGGGATGAGCTCGTTGAGCGCGATCGGGTCGACCACGGCGCCGGACAGGATGTGCGCTCCGATCTCGCTCCCCTTTTCGAGGATGCAGACCGAGATTTCACGGCCCTTTTCCGCCGCGAGCTGCTTGAGGCGGATCGCCGCGCTCAAGCCTGCCGGCCCGCCACCAACGATGACCACGTCATATTGCATGGAATCGCGTTCGCTCATGATCTCTCTCTTTGCCGCGTTACCCACACAATTCGACTCTGCAGCCCTGCCAATTCCTTGACGCGTCCGTCAATGGCAGGGACTAAAGAGTGATGGGCGGGGATGTGGAGACGATCGGCATTGCCGAGGCGCGCAGCGCCCTCTCCTGGTGGCTCCAGGCCGGGGTCGACGTTGCGATCCAGGAAGACGCGCGCGACTGGCTGAAGCCCAACACTCCGACCCAGCAAGCAACCGCTGCGCCACCGCCGAACATTGCCCCGCCAAGCCACGACACGCTCGCGGACTTGCAGAGCTGGTTGGCGAGCAGCGCGCAACTCCCGCTGGCGTCGGCCACCGCTCGCCGAATTTTGCCTCACGGGCCAGAGGACGCCACCCTGATGCTGCTGAGCGACGCGCCCGCGCTCGAAGATCTCGCGTCCGGCCAGCCAATCGGCGGCGAATCCTGGGAGCTCGCCAAGCGCATGCTCGCGGCGATCGGCATCGCGCCGGAGAAGGCCTACAGCGCCTCGCTGTCCTGCTTCAACGCGCCCGGCGCGCGCATGGGCGACGCCGAGCGAGAAGCCTGCGCCGAAATCGCCCGCCGCCATATCCAGCTCGCCCGCCCCAAGCGCCTGTTGTTGTTTGGCGATGGTCCGGCGCGCGCCTTGCTCGGCAAGCCGCTGCCCGAGGCCCGTGGGCATGTGCACAAGATCGAGGGCGTCCGCACGGTCGCCACCTTCCACCCGCGCAGCCTGATTAATCAGCCCTCAAACAAGGCGCGGGCATGGAAGGATTTGCTGCTGCTCATGGAGGACGAATCGTGAAGGCTGGACTGCTCGCGTTAGGAGCAATCGCCTGGGCCGCGCCGGTATTTGCGCAGGCCGTAGGTGATCCGCTGGCGCCGTTGCCGCCGCCGGACGCGTCGCAGGCGGATACGCAAATCCTGACGACACCTCCACCCACCCCCCGGCCGACACCGCAGCCCGTTCCGGTCGTGCAGGCGCCAAGGGATTGGCGCGGCGTGTTCGATGCGATCGACGCCGGCAATTGGGCGGCCGCGCGCGCCGGCATCGCCACCCTTCCGCCCAGCATCGTTGCGCCCGTCGCCAAGGCTGAGCTCTACACCGCCAAGGGGTCGCCAGCCGTGGATCTGGCCTCGCTGCAGGCCGTATTGGCCGAAGCACCCGAGCTCCCGCAGGCGCAGCAACTCGCGACCATGGCGTGGAACCGCGGCGCAACGGCGATGCCGTGGTATGTTCAGGAAAAAGCGACGATGTCGCTTGGTTCGGCCCCCGGCCGTTACAAGGCCAAGGCGATCCAGGGCGAACCCATCGCTGACCAATTGCGTTCACTGCTCGATCCTTTGGTTAAGGCGGACGACGCGGCCGGTGCCGAGGCCCAGCTGCTGACTTTCGCACCGCAGCTTTCGTTCGAGGCCCGCGCCGAAGCGGCGACGCGGGTCGCGTTCATCTACTACGTCCTCGGACTCGATCTGGACGCGCGCCGGGTTGCCGATACGTGGCGCCCGGGAGCAACCGGCGATTGGGCCCCGCAAGCGGCCTGGGTCTCCGCTCTCGCTTCCTGGCGGCTTGGTGATTGCGCCACCGCTGCGACATCCTTCCAGCAAGTCGCATCGCTCGCCCAGCAGCGGGAGCTTCGCGCTGGTGGCTATTATTGGGCTGCGCGCGCCCAGCAAGCCTGTCGCAAGCCTTGGGCCGTGACGCCTTTGCTCAAGGCCGCGGCTACAGCCGATGAATCGCCCGAGAGCTTCTACGGCCTGCTCGCCCGCGAAACGCTCGGCATGGGCACGCAATTGCCGCCCGACCGGCTGGTCGGGTTCGACCCGCCGGTCGAGCAATATCCCAACGTCAGGCGGGCGATGGAACTGGTCAGGATCGGCGAGCCGGCCCTCGCAGAGGAATTGCTCCGCCATCAGGCCAAGATCGGCGCGCCGTCGGAGCACCACGCGATCATTCAGTTGGCCAAGCGGCTCGATCTGCCGGCGGCCCAGCTATATCTCGCCAACAACGGCCAGTGGGGGGCGCGAGCCGACGCGGCCGACCGCTATCCCAACCCCAAGTGGAATCCGTTGAATGGCTGGCGGGTCGATCCGGCGCTGGCTTACGGCCACATCGTCCAGGAATCCTCCTTCCGCCGCACCGCCGTCAGCCCCGCCGGCGCCGTCGGATTGATGCAGGTGCGTCCGGGCACGGCCGGCGACTTCGCGCGTCAACGCGGTACCGCGCTCGGCCCGTTGACGGACCCGCGCTACAACCTCGAATACGGGCAGTCCTTCATTGAAATGATGCGCGGAAACCCGGGCACGGGAGGCCAGCTCCCGCGGGTGATCGCGTCCTACAATGCTGGCCCGCTGCCGGTCGCCAGATGGGCCACGATCAATGACCGTGGCGACCCCCTGCTGTGGATCGAGTCCATCCCTTATTGGGAGACGCGCTATTACGTTCCTGCGGTGCTGCGGAACATGTGGGTCTACCAGGGCCTCAACCATGAGCAGACGCCGACGCTGAAGGCGCTCGTCGAGCATCGCTGGCCAGCCTTCCCGACGAGCATGACCCGCCTCAATCACTAGGCGCCCGGACCGGCGAACCGGCCCGGGGCCCTTCATCAAAGACTAGCGCCCGCGCTCACCGGTCGCCGGTGCTGGCGGCGGCGGCGGTGGCGGCACCGGGCAGGTGCTGGTCGCCAGGATCACCGACCCGTCGGCGCAGGTCTGCGTTGCCGGCGCCTCGGGCGCGGGCGGCGGCGGCGGCGGCGGTGCCTCAGGCTCCGGGGCGGCCGCGGCGCGTCCGTTGAAATTGTACGCGAGGCTCGCGAGAACGCTGTGCGAGCTGTAATGGCCCGACGTCTCGGTCGTGAATGGCACATTGTTGACGGCGAAGGTGTCGTCGAACCCAAGGGTACCCGTTCGGAAATAGCGGTACTTAACCCCAGCATCGACGTTGGGAGACACCGCGTAACGCAGGCCGGCGATGCCTTGGTAAGCCCAGGCACTGTCCTTGTCCCCGGACATCGAGGCCCAGGCCCGGCCCGCGCCGCCGCCGACATATCCGCCGAACCTCGAATGACCGAAGTTGCTGTCGAGCAAGGCGTTGGCCATCAGCGTTTTGATGCCGATGTGGTTGCCAGCGCTGAAATCGTCGGCGGTCGCGGTCGTGCCGGCAGCGGTGCCAACGTCAGCCACCAGCGGTGTACTGACACCGAGGCTCTTCACCTTGGCCCGCTTGTAGCCGCCCTCCGCCTCAAGCCGGATCGGACCGAGCTTGTAGCCGGCGATCGCATCGACATCGATGCCGTCCTTGTACTTGAGACGATAACCGTTGTCGTAGGTGGTGGTGTTGTTGAGGATGACGTCCAGGTCGGAACTTCGCGGAAAGGTCACGCCGCCTTCAATCCCGACGTAGGGGCCTTGGGCGGCTGCCAGGGCGGGTGTTGCCAAGGCGAACGACGCCGTCGCTGCCATCAGTAATTTACGCATGTTCTTCATTCCCTTTTGGCCGTTGGCCCCTGTTGGGCGCGCCTCTGGCCCTCCCGACTTGGCTGGCAGGTGAATGAAGAATTACATTTCAGTGGACGAATCATGACCCGTGCGTCGCCGACTCACTTCTGCTCTATGTTCTTGTTCTGTTCTCGCGATTGGTCTACATGTTGCTGATGCCGGTTGAAACAAACCAGGGCCGCGGGGCGACCCACAACCCGACGTCCACCCGTTTCAATCTTCAGGATCGCGTCGCCGAGGGAGAATGGCTCGACCAGGTCGAGGCGCTCGACGGCGTCCCCAAGCGCCGCACCACCGTGACGATCGAACGTCCCAAGTCGATCCTGACCCGCAACAGCTCGCCCGACATCGGCTTCGACCGCTCGGTCAACGCCTTCCGCGGCTGCGAGCATGGCTGCATTTACTGCTTCGCCCGGCCGACCCACGCCTATCACGACCTGTCGCCCGGCGTGGATTTCGAATCGCGGTTGTTCGTAAAGCCCGATGCCGCGCAACTGCTCCACGCGGCACTGTCGCGGCCGGGCTATGAATGCCAGCCGATCGCCATGGGCACCAACACCGATCCTTACCAGCCGATCGAGGAACGCTGGCGGATCACGCGCTCGCTGGTCGAGTTGCTGGTCGAGACCCGCCATCCCTTCACCATCACCACCAAGTCCGACCGCGTGGTGCGCGACCTCGACTTGCTGAAAGAAGCCGCCGACCTCCGGATCGCTTCGGTGGCCCTGTCGGTGACCTCGCTCGACCCGCAGGTCGCCCGAACGCTCGAGCCGCGGGCACCCCAACCCAAGAAACGCCTGGCCGCAATGAAGGCGCTGAACGACGCCGGCGTGCCCTGCTACATCGCCATTGCGCCGGTCGTGCCGCAAGTCACCGACCACGAACTCGAGCATCTCGTCGAGGCCGGCGTGGCCGCCGGTGCGCCCGGCGGCTTCTATCTTCCGGTGCGTCTCCCGCACGAGGTTGCACCGCTGTTCCGGGCCTGGCTCGACGAGCATTTTCCCGATCGTGCCGCCAAGGTCATGGCGACCATCCGCTCGCTCCGCGGCGGCCGCGACAACGATCCCAATTTCCACAGTCGGATGCGCGGACAAGGGGTGTGGGCCGACTTGCTCAACACCAGGTTCGAGAAGGCCGCCAAGAAATACGGTCTGCGCCAGGCCAAGTTCGCGCTGCGCACCGACCTGTTCCGTCCGCCCGAAGGCGACCAGATGCGCCTGCTTTGATCGATCAGCGGCCGAATTTAATCGACCGAGGATCGTGACTTCCGTCCCTCCCCTGCTAGGCACAGCCCATGAAGACGCACCTCCTTGCCCCGCTGCTCCTCGCCACTGCCGCACCGGCCCTCGCCCAGCAGTCCGTGGCCTCGCTTCCGCCGCCCGTCGTCGCCGATGTGAAAGTTGCGGCGCTGCGCGACAATGCGCTCGAGAACGACCATTATGCGTGGGACATCGTCGAAGGGCTGACCACCGAGGTCGGCCAGCGACTCGCGGCGACCGAAGCCGAGGAGCGCGCGCGCCAATGGGCGGTGAAGCGCCTGACGGCCATGGGTTTCTCAAACGTCCACGTCGAACCGTTCGACATGCCGGTATGGACCCGCGGCGCAGAGGGCGCCGAGATCATCTCGCCCTTTCCCCAGAAGCTGGTGGTCGCCGCCCTCGGCTACAGTGGCTCGACCGGCCCGGAAGGCGTCACCGGCGAGGTCGTCCATTTCGACAGCGTCGATGCGCTACGCGCCGCGCCCGACAGCGCGGTCCGCGGCAAGATCGTCTTCATCGATCACAATATGATGCCGGCGCAGGATGGCTCGGGCTACGGCCAGTTCGGTGCGCCGCGCCGCCAGGGACCGACCGTCGCCTCCAAGAAAGGGGCGCTGGCGATCGTCATCCGCTCGATCGGCACCGACCATCACCGCAACCCGCACACCGGCGTCCAATATTTCACCGATGGCGCGACGCCGATTCCCGCTGGCGCCCTGACCGTGCCGGATTCGGAGCAGCTGGTTCGCATTCTCAAGCGCGGCCGGCCGGTGACCATGCACCTGACGCTGGTCAGCGAGAAGCGCGAGGGCGCGCATTCGGGCAACGTCGTCGCGGAGATTCCGGGTCGCGATCCCAAGGCGCCCATCCTGCTTGTTGGCGGGCACCTGGACAGCTGGGACCAGGGCACCGGTGCGATCGATGACGGCGCCGGGGTCGCCATTACGACTGCCGCCGCCAAGCACATCATGGATGCTGGACGCCCCTTGAGGACCATTCGCGTCGTCTGGTTCGGCGCCGAAGAACCGGGCGGTTTCGGAGGAAACGCCCTGGCCAAGGCCCATGCGGCCGATCGCTACGCCGTCGCCGGCGAAAGCGATTTCGGGGCCGACCGCATCTGGCGCTTCAGTTCGGCCTACGCAAAGACCGATCCGGCCATCCACGCGCAGCTTACGGCGTCGTTGGCCCCGCTCGGAATCACGAAGAATGACAAGGGTGAAGCGGACGGCACCGATGTCAGTCCGACGATCGAGGCCGGCGCGCCGTGGATTTCACTTAGCCAGGACGGCACGCGCTATTTCGATTACCACCACACGCCGGACGATACGCTCGACAAGATCGATCCCGCGCAGATGCGGCAGAATGTTGCGGCATGGACTAGTGTGCTGGCGGTGCTATCCGGTGGCATTGAGCCGGAGCCGAAACGGGCCAAGCGGCGTTAAGCCCGGCGAAAGGGAGGACGATATGCGTATTTTGCTCGCAATTCCGGCACTCGCGCTGGTGAGCGCCTGCAACGTCAACAAGGACGAAGCCAACAATACGATCAGCCTGACGGTTAATCAGGAAGAGGCCGGCAACGACCTGCAAAACGCGAGCAACTCGATCCAGAATATCGCGCAGGATGTCGGCAACGAAGCGGACAACCTCGGCGACAAGGTCAAGAACACGGATGTCGACGTCAACGTCAACACCAACGTGAAGACCGAGAACAAGGCCGAGAAAACCAAGTAGAGCGTTGCCGGCCGGCGAATGGTCGGGGAGACAGGATTCGAACCTGCGACCCTCTGCTCCCAAAGCAGATGCGCTACCAGGCTGCGCCACTCCCCGACATCCGACATACCCACCGTACTGGTACGCGATGGTGGGCCCGGAAGGATTCGAACCTCCAACCTAGCCGTTATGAGCGGCCGGCTCTACCGTTGAGCTACAGGCCCTCCCCGGTCCGCCCAGATAGACAGGCGTAACGCTCGCGCCAAGTCAGGCGAGCGGCAGCAGCAGAGTAATGCCCGCGGGTGTTGCAACGAGGTCGCCGTTTGCGATCCGCGCGAGCCCGCGCACCAGGCGCAGCGAAAAGCCGACGCCAACCGGAGACGCGTCGGGCACGTCCGCGCGCGGATCGAACAGCTGCGCGTCGGTCATGCCCTTGAGGGCAGCCGGGCGGCTGATCGAAAAGCGCGACGTTTCGGCATTGGCTTCGACGGCAAGCCGCAACCGTTCGCCGGCGACAGCCTGCTCGATCACGCCCGCGGCCAGGCGATACAACAAGCGGTCGGCGAGCTCAGGCTCGACCGCGCATTCGGGCATTCGTGTATGTCCGGCGAATTCAAGCTCGATGCCGCGCTTGGCGGCGACCTCTCGAAGCGGGGCTGACAAAGACGCCAATTGCTCGCCGAGATTGGCCCGGCGTTCATCGACGCGGGTCGTGCTGTGGATCTTGGCCGCAAAGTCGAGATCGTCGATCGCACCCAGCAGCAAATGCGCCTGGGACACAATATCCCCGGCGCGCTCGCGATACCGGCGATCGGCCGGCCCAAGATACTGGCCGTCGATGATCTCGGCGAAGCCGATGATGGCATTTAACGGTGTTTTCACCTCGTGAACCAGCTCGCGCAGCGAGTCCGGGTCGGTGAGGATTTCCAATGGCACGTCGCGTTCGGCCGGCGGCGGCAGGTCGCGCAGGGCGATGCCGCGATAGCCGCGGAAGCGACCGTCGGCGGGATCGAACGCCGGAACGCCGCTGATCTTCCATTCGCCCGCCACCACGCCATCGCCCGGCACGGTCAGCGCGGAATCCCGAAACGGCGCGCGCATCGCAAACGCGCGGGTCACGTCCTGGGCGACCCGGCCGCCACTCTCATCCCGGCCGCGCGCGATCGAGCGGCCGATCAGCGCGCCACGCGGCGCCCCCTCGATCCAGGAAATTTCCCCCGACGGACCGCACTCCCAGCGAAACAGGGCCGGCGCGCCAAGCGCCGGCGCGGGACTGACACCCGAATCCGTTTGTTGATCGCGGTTGCGCCGGCGCCGTTCGATTCGCGCCACCACGTCATGGAGCGAAGTCCCGGCCTGGGGCGACGCGCGGCGCTCCGGCGCCTTGCGCGCAGGCGCTTTGGGCTCAGCGGGCGAGGCCTCCTCGACCAGCGCATCGGTCGCCTCATCGGCGACCGGGGCCAACAATTCGGGGTGCAGGGTTTCGACGAATTTGCGGGTTTCCGCATCGGCCCCATCCAGCAGCGAACGCCATTGCCCGGGCTCGAGGCTCGCGGCGGCGAGCACCGGCGCGGAGACCGTCAGTTTATCGGCAACGAAGCATTCGAGCAGGCCGATCGGCAGCGGCAGCGCGGCGACCGCGCGAGCAGCGGCCGCGCGCAGTGGCTCGTCGACCGTGCCTGCTTCTTCGCGAATGGAGTCCAGCGCCTGGACGACGACCGGGCTCGAACTATTGGGGCCGGCGCGCGCGACAAGGTCCACCAGCTGCCGCCAGCGGACTGCCGAATCATGGCGGTCGCTCGCGGGCTGATTGAGGACAGTGAGCAATCGATCGTCGAACCGCACCGGCTATTCCGCATCCTTCAGACGCACTGAATGATGGCTCTATGCGGCTGTTTACTTCGCGCTAAGGGCAAATTGCTTAACCGCCCCGAAACGGGACAGGTTGGACGCGCCTGGCGGAAGGTCCGCAGTGCCGCCCGAAAGCGACACTGCGATGGTCCAATCAGGCGTGCGACTGCAGGTAGAGCAGCCAGTATTTCGCAATCTCAGAACGCGGCCCGGTCACGGCGTTGAGCGCTGCGGTCGCACCGGCCTTGTCACCGGATTGCGCCAGCGCCATGCCGAGATGGAGATTGGCGACGGGGGCGTCGACGTCAGACTTTGTCAGCGCCGTGCGGAATACTTCGGCGGCCTTGGCGTGATCGCCCAATGCCGCATAGCCGTCGCCGATCCGAATCAGCGCCCTCGTATTGGCGGCCGTCTTGGCCGCGACGGCAAGATCCGCCGCCGTCGGCTTCTGCTTGGCTTTCAGGCCGGCGATCAAGTCGCGAAACACGGGGCTAGCCGGGTCCACGTGCTTGGCGGCGATGCCGGCGTCGAGCACCTTCTGCGCCTCAAGAAAATTGCCCTGGTCGGACGCCGCAGCCGCGAACAGATTGTAGTCGGCCGACGCTGACAGCGCGCCCGCCGCCCGCATCAGGCGAAGCAGGTCGAGCGTGCCTTCGACATCCTGCTGGTTGAGGTTGCGATAAATGGCAATCGCATCGCGCCAGCTGCCGGCGTTGGGATAGGCCGCAACCCACTCGCGGGCGAGTTGGCCTGTGACGGGAAGCTTGGCGCCATAGGCAACGCTTACTGCCCGCTTGTACCAGGCTTCGGGGGCCTTCCCGCTGGCCGACTGCAGCTTGATGCCCTGTTGGAACAGGGCCACGGCCGCGGCTGCCTGGCCCGCGGCGACCTGCGCCTCGGCCAGGCCCGCCACTGCATCGACATTGTTCGGATCGAGCTCGACGACCTTCTTGTAGGCGGCGGTCGCCCGCTCCGACTGCTTGAGGTTGGTGTAGGTCGAGGCCAAGGCGGTGTAGAGCCCGAGCTGCTCGTTCGGCTGAACGGAGCCCGAGGCCAGCATGACTTCAAGGCCGGCGGCCAGCCCGGCCTGGTCCTTGGCGGCATTCGCTGCCTTGAGCTGCATGATCCCGATCGCATACTTGTCGTCGGGCGTCTTCGCGACCGCTTGGGCGGCGGCGAGCTTCGCCGGGATCGACGCCGTGTCGTTCTTGTTCACTGCCTCCTGCAGCTCGATGATTGCCTTGCCGGCGCCATTCGACAGCTTGGGCTGGTGAGTGATGATGCCACCGTGAGATACCGGAGCGGGTGCCGGCGTCACAGCCTGCGTCGGCCGCTCGTCCTGGCCGGTGCGGGAGGGCATCTGCGCCGCAAGCGGGGCGGCGGCAATCACGGCTCCAAGGCCGAGCACAGTGGTGGTGAGCTTCATCAAGAGGTTCCCTGGTGGAGTTTTGAGCGAAATCCGCGCGAGCGCTTAGTCCTTCGCGGCGGGCACGCCAACCCTTTCGCGTCGGCGGCCTGAACCCCCATTGAACCGCGAAATCCCCGCGCGCGTACGCGTGCGCGCGGGGTGGCGCTTGGGCCGCCCATGCACTACTTAGCTTGAGGGGGCGCGGCATCCGGCCGCAATCCCTCGCGCATAGCCTCAATCACAGGATTTATTCTTGGCCTCCGAACCGCCCGTCGACGACCTTAGCGACAGCCCGCCGCCCAGCGACGGCAGCGATATCGCCCCCATCTCCATCGTCGAGGAGATGAAGACCAGTTACCTCGACTACGCGATGAGCGTGATCGTCTCGCGCGCCCTGCCGGACGTGCGTGACGGCCTCAAACCAGTGCATCGCCGCATCCTCTGGGCCAGCCTCGAAGGTGGGTTCGTCGCCGGACGGGCGTACCGCAAGTCGGCCAAGATCGTCGGCGATACGATGGGCAACTATCACCCGCACGGCAACCAGGCGATCTACGACGCGCTCGCACGGATGACCCAATGGTGGTCGATGCGCGTCCCGCTGATCGACGGCCAGGGCAATTTCGGCTCGATGGATCCCGATCCGCCCGCCGCCGAGCGCTACACCGAAGCCCGGCTGGCGAAAGTCGCCAACTTCCTGCTCGGCGATGTCGACAAGGACACCGTCAACTTCACCCCCAATTATGATGGGACGCGGAGCGAGCCGCAGGTCCTGCCGGCGCGCTTCCCCAACATCCTCGTCAACGGCGCGGGCGGCATTGCGGTCGGCATGGCGACCAACATCCCGCCGCACAACCTCGGTGAGGTGCTCGCCGCGTGCCGCGCCTATCTCGACGATCCGGCGGTCACCTCCGAAGCCCTGATGGAGCACGTCAAGGGACCGGATTTCCCGACCGGCGCCTTCATTCTCGGCCAATCGGGGATCCGCAGCGCCTACACCACCGGGCGCGGCTCGATCCTGATGCGCTCGCGCTACACCGTCGAAGAGGGCCGCGGCGACCGACGCTCGATCGTCCTCACCGAAATTCCCTATCAGGTGGGCAAGGCCGGCCTGGTCGAGAAGATCGCCGAAGCCGCCAAGGACAAGCGCGTCGAGGGCATTTCCGACATCCGCGACGAGTCCAACCGCAAGGGCGTGCGCATCGTTATCGACCTCAAGCGCGACGCGACTCCGGATGTCGTGCTCAACCAGCTGTGGCGGCACACGCCGGCACAGTCGAGCTTCCCGGCCAACATGCTGGCGATCCGCGGCGGCCGCCCGGAAACGCTGACGCTCCGCGACATCATCGAGAGCTTCGTCAAGTTCCGCGAGGAAGTCATTACGCGGCGCTCCAAGTACGAGCTGTTCAAGGCCCGCGAGCGGGCCCACATCCTGCTCGGCCTCGTCGTCGCGGTCACCAATCTCGACGAGGTGGTCAAGCTGATCCGCGGTTCGGCGAGCCCGGCGGTGGCCCGTGAGAAACTGCTCGAACGCGAGTGGGGGATGGAGGAAATCCGCCCGTACATCGTGCTGGTCGAGGCGGTGGAGCCGCAGAAGAGCGAAAAGGCCTACCGGCTGTCGGAAGCGCAGGTCCGAGCCATTCTCGAGCTTCGCCTCCACCGCCTGACCGCGCTCGGCCGGGATGAGATCGGCAATGAGCTGGCCGAGCTCGCCAAGAGCATCGGCGAACTGCTCGAAATCCTCGCCAACCGCGCGCGCCTTTACCAGGTGATGCGCGACGAGTTCGACGAGGTCGAAGCCGAATTCGCGACCCCTCGTGTCACCGAGCTCGCCGCCGCAGCCGACGGCATCGAGGACGAGGACCTGATCGAGCGCGAGGACATGGTCATCACCGTGACCATGGGCGGCTACCTCAAGCGCACGCCCTTGTCCGTGTTCCGCGAGCAGAAGCGCGGCGGCAAGGGCCGTTCGGGCATGGCGACCAAGGAAGAGGATGCGGTCACCAACCTGTTCGTCACTTCGACCCACAACCCGGTGCTGTTCTTCTCCAACCTCGGCCGGGTCTACCGCAAGAAAGTATGGCGGCTGCCCGAGGGCGGGCCGAACACCAAGGGCCGCCCGATGGTCAATCTCTTGCCCCTCGCCGATGGCGAGGTCATTTCGACCGTCCTCCCGCTGCCCGAGGATGAAGAGACCTGGGGCGGCTTGCACATCATGTTCGCGACCGCGCACGGCACCGTCCGCCGCAACAGCATGGCCGCCTTCACCAACATCCCGTCCAACGGCAAGATCGCGATGCGCTTCGGCGCCGGCACGGCCGAGGAAACCGAAGGCGATGACGCTGACGAACAGGCCGATCCGACCGACCGCTTGATCGGCGTATCGCTCCTTAACGAGGGCGACGACGTCCTGCTCGCCACCCGCGGCGGCAAGGCGATCAGGTTCATGGCCACCGATGTCCGCGAATTCCAGTCGCGGACGTCAATGGGTGTGCGCGGCGTTCGTCTGCTCGGCGACGACCAGGTCATCTCGATGTCGATCCTGCACCGCGTCGGCACCAGCCAGGAAGAGCGCGAAGCCTATCTCAAATGCCCGCCATGGCGTGACCGTGACGACGTCGAATGCACGCTCCCGGCCGAGCGCTACGACGAGCTTCAGGAGAACGAGCAGTTCATCCTGACGGTGACCGAAAACGGCTACGGCAAGCGCACTTCGGCCTATGAATATCGCCGCACCAACCGCGGCGGCCAGGGCATCACCAACATCGACACGTCGGAGCGCAACGGCCAGGTCGTCGCCTCCTTCCCGGCGAAACCCGGCGAGCAGCTGATGCTGGTCACCGACCAGGGCAAGATGATCCGCACCACCGTCGGCACGATCCGCATCGCCGGCCGCAGCACCATGGGCGTCACCATTTTCAAGGTCGGCGATAATGAGCATGTGGTGAGCGTCGCCCGCATCGAGGAAAGCGACGAGGAAGAGCTGGAGATCGAGGGCGATGGCGAGACCGCACCCGACGATGGCGCCATTGTCGGTGAAAGCGAGCTTGAGAAGCCGGCCGATCCGGAGCAGGAGTAGCGCGTCCAGTTCGGGCTGCGCTGCGACGAACGGTGGCAACCGCGCTGGGCCGGGTCGCGTTCTCCTTTGGCTAGCACAAGGAGTCTTTCATGCCCCTTCCCCACAATGCGTTGGTGCTGGTCGCCGATGGCCGCAAGACGCTGTTCTTCCGCAATCACGGCGACGAAAACCAGATCGACCTGCGAACCGAAGCGCATGACGCGCGAACCGAGCGCAAGAATGGCGACTTGCGGACCGACGCGCCAGGGACGACCCAGCAGAGCTTCGGCTACGGCCACAGCACTTACGAAGAGACCGACTTCCAGCAACAGGAAGAAGACCGCTGGATCAAGGACGCCGCTGACGACCTAAGGGCGCGCGTCCTGCGGGGCGACTTCGAGGCACTGGCGATCATCGCTCCGCCCAAGGCGCTCGGCGTGCTCAAGAAGTCGCTTCACAAGGAAGTTGAGCGGCGCATCGTGTGCACCGTCAACAAGGAGATGAGCGGGCGCCCGGTCCCTGACATCGAAGCCCTGCTCGACGCCGAGACGAGGACTGAACTGCCCGCTCTCTAAGCCTCAGCCGCGCTCGCCCGCGCGCCTCGGCGGGGGTGGTGCCGGCGGCGCTGGCAGCAGCGCTGGCGGATTCACGTTCAGCATTTGCGCCTGGCTGAGGTGCATCTGGACGACCGGCACGATCTGGCTCGCGACCGCGCGTAGCGTCGGCACATCGCCGCTCGTGACATAGCCCTGATGCAGCGCCAGCGCGTCGGTGTGCGCCTGAACCTGGATCTGCTTGAACGTCATGTCGAAGTTCGGCCCTGAGCCGGCGGCGCGGAGCTGGTCGAGCAGCGCCTGGTGCTGCGGCATCATCGCCGGCGCCGGCGGTATGATCCGGGCCGACTGCGCGGCACCGATGATCATCTGCGTCGAGCGCGTATGATCGGCGATCAACATGCTGCCGAAATTTCGCACCGCGGGATTCTGCGACATCTGCTGCGCCAGCTGGCCGGATTGGATCTCGAACTGGTCGCTGCTTCCCGCGGTTGCCATGTACCCGGGCGCGAACAGCGGATTATTGGGATCGATCGCAACCGGCGGCGGCCCGGGCGGTCCCGACGGCGTGGTCTGGCACGCGGCCAGCGCCGCTCCTCCCAGCAGGATGATGATTTTCTTCATAACGCATACCCCTCTGTTGAACGTCCCGGCTGGCAAACCGGTCAGAGGGCTCGGCGGTTCCTAGGGTTGTTGCGACCGGTTAGGCGAACAGGTCGACAATATCGGCGTCAGGCGCGACCGCTTCGAGCAGCAGCGTGCGGTGACATTCCTTGGGTTCGCGTTCCATGCACAAAAGCGCGCTAGGCTTCTCTGCCGCGAGTTCGAGCATTTGCGCCGACTGGACCATGGCCTCGGGAAGCTCGAGTTGTCCGGCATAAATACGCGCCATGTCCGCATGGCGCCCGGCCCGCGCCGCCGTCCGTCCCGCGCTCGGGGTGCCGAGCGCTTTCAGGTGCACGTAATCGAGGCCGGCCTCGCCCAAGGCGCCGCTGAGCGGAGTTTTCGAAAAGCCGGGCCGGCGCGACAGCGGCAACGCCCGCACATCGATCACCCGCTGGACGCCCGCGGCCTGAAGCGCGGCGATAAATTCCGAAACTGTAGTTCCCTCATATCCGATGGTGAAAATGCGCATGGGGTGGATTTAACGGGCCCGGCTCGGCATGGCGAGCGCCGCACAATGACAAACACCTTCGACATCCACATCATCGGCGGCGGCCTCGCCGGTTCCGAAGCCGCGTGGCAGCTGGCCGAAGCCGGCGTCCGCGTCCGCCTCAGCGAAATGCGCGGCGGCGGCGACACAACCCCGGCCCACGAAACCGACCACCTGGCCGAAATGGTCTGCTCCAACAGCTTCCGCTCCGACGACGCCGAGCACAATGCCGTCGGCCTGCTCCACCAGGAAATGCGGGCACTGGGCTCGCTGATCATGCGCGCCGGCGACAAGCATCGCGTCCCCGCCGGCTCGGCGCTCGCCGTCGATCGCGAGGCCTTCGCGACGGAGGTCACCCAAGCAGTCGCCAACCACCCCAACATCGAAGTCGTCCGCGAGCGGATCGACGCCCTGCCCGACCACCCGACGATCATTACCACCGGTCCGCTGACCGGCTCCCGGCTGGCCGAGGCCATTGCCGCCGAAACGGGCGAAGGCGCCCTCGCCTTCTTCGACGCAATCGCTCCGATCGTCCACCGCGACAGCGTCGACATGGATGTCGCCTGGATGGCGGCGCGCTGGCACAAGGGCGGTAAGGATTACATCAACTGCCCGCTCGACAAGGAACAGTATGACGCGTTCGTCGCCGCACTGGTCGATGGCGAGAAGATGCCGTTCAAGGAGTGGGAGCAGGACACGCCTTACTTTGAAGGCTGCATGCCGATCGAGGTGATGGCCGAGCGCGGCCCGCAGACGCTGCGGTTCGGGCCGATGAAGCCGACTGGCCTCGACAATCCGCGCACCGGCCGTTGGCCTTACGCCGTCGTCCAGCTCCGCCAGGACAACGCGCTGGGTACGTTGTGGAACATGGTCGGGTTCCAGACCAAGCTGAAGCATGGCGAGCAGGTCAGGATTTTCCGCACCATCCCCGGCCTCGAAAATGCCGAGTTTGCGCGGCTTGGGGGAATTCACCGCAACAGTTTCATCAACTCCCCGCGCCTGCTCGACAGCGAATTGCGGCTGAAGTCGAAGCCCAACATCCGCTTCGCCGGACAGATCACTGGCTGCGAAGGCTATATCGAAAGCGCCGCGGTCGGCATCCTGGCGGCGCGGTTCGCAGCGGCGGAGCTGCGCGGTGCACGCATGTCGGCACCACCGGTCGAGACCGCGCTTGGCGCCCTGCTCAGCCACATCACCGGTGGCGCCAATGCCGAGACCTTCCAGCCCATGAACGTCAATTTCGGGCTGATGCCGCCGCCCGACGGCCGGCTCCGCAAGGCGGACAGGAAAAAAGCCTACACCGATCGGGCGCGCGCGGCTTTGGCGGACTGGCTCGAGCAGTCCAAGGTTAGCGAACCGGCCTAGAGCCGGACCGTGCCCGAGATTGCCTCGGTCATGCCGATGATCCGGTCGCGTAGTTGCGCCGCCATGTCCTTCGGCAGGCGGTCGATGACGGTCTCGCGCGCTTCAAAGTAACTGGCGCTGACTTTGACCAACTCCATCGACCAGGCTGGAAACGTCCGCTCTTCCGCCTCATGTTCGTCGCGGATCTCAAACCCGCTGTGCCGCGGGTCGCGGCGCAACTTCTCGACCAGATCGTCGATCGCATTGGGGGCGCCCTCGATGACCTGCAGGAAGTGCGTCCCGTTGAAGATCAACAGCCCGGTGATGCCTTCGAGCGCATTCACTTCCTGCGCAGTGCGATGGATCTCCTCAATGTCCTCCGCTGTCAGATCGAGGCGGGCAAGGCTTGTGTACGTCAGTGATTTCAAAGTCATACCAAGGCTGTAGCCGCAACGACCGTCCGCGCAAAGTCAATCGTTGGACGCCACGTCACTCGTCGCCCGGTTGCAACTGCACGTCGGATGCTTGGGCGGCGGCGGTGCGGTCAGCGCATATTCCGCGGGGGTCAGCCAGCCCGAACGGTCCTTGTCCGCGCCCTGGAACTTGCCGATCGTCTTTGCCGCCCACTCGTCGAAGGACAGCGCGCCGTTGCTGTTGGTGTCGAGCTTGGCGAACGCCTTGCGTCGGACCGCCAGCACCTCTTCGGACTCGATCTTGCCGTCCTTGTTCTTGTCCGCACGGGAAAAGCGCCGCTCCTCGCGGGTTTTCGGATCAGCCTCGGGCGCCTGCAACGGCGCTGCCGCGCTGAAGTAACTACTTGGAGCACGCGGTTTCGGCGCGGCCGGCAAGCCCGGACCGGGTTCAGCCCGCGATTGCCAGATGAAGAAAACGCCGGTCAGAAGCAGGAAGCAAGCCGCCGCACCGGCCAGGAAACGCACCATCGGAAATCTCCTCAACCAAGGAGATTCGGCACGGGTGCAAACTCCGTTTCGGACACGCTTCTGTCAACTGTGGTTACAGTTTTCCGGTCAGCCGATGGCGCAGCAGAGTCCATGCGCGGCCAGGCGCTCCTTCGGGCTCATCGCGACGAAGATCCCGCAGCGCCAGCGCGGCGAGGCCGGTGAGCGGGCGAAATTGGCGCGGCACGCGCGGGCTCTCGGTCACGACGAACAGGCCGTCCCGATCGAGGGCGCGCCGCGTCAGCGCGCCGGCGGCAAAGAGGCGCCCGTGAATTTCGAGAAAACCCGGCGCCTTTTCTCCGAGCAGGCGCGCCGCCAACCTGAACAGGGTCTCGCCGAATGAGAGCGCGGCGTCCGGGTCGACCTGCTCTTGCAGCAACGCTGCCCAACCCGTCTCGAGCTGGGCAAGGTCCGCGCCACTAATTCCCCTCGGCAGCAGCGCCGCCGCCGCAGCCTTCAGGCGTGGTTCCGCCGGAACCTTGCCCCCGTCGAGTTCTTCCAGGCGCTCGCGCCACCACGCCAGCTTGATCGCCCCAAGCGCCGGCTGGGTCGACTGCGTGACCACATCGGCCATCGCATCGTTGATATTGAGCAAGGCGTCGAAAGCCGGTCGCAAATCCTTCGGCCAGTAAAGCCGGACGAGGTCGCGGTCCCCCGGACCCGATCCGGGGTCAGCGATAGGTGACGGCCTTCACTGCGTCGACCACGTCCGACGCCTTGATCAGCGCCAGTTTCTCGAGGTTGGCGGCATAGGGGAGCGGCACGTCCTTGTCGGTCACCCGCATCACCGGCGCGTCGAGGTCGTCGAACCCTTCGGTCATCGCGATGGCGATGATCTCCGAGCTGATCGAGCAGGTCGGCCAGCCTTCCTCGACGACCACCATGCGGTTGGTTCTCTTGAGGCTTTCGAGCACCGTCGCCTTGTCCAGCGGGCGCAGCGTCCGGAGGTCTATGACCTCGGCGTTGATGCCCTGCCCCATCAATTCCTGCGCAGCTTCGAGCGCGACGCCAACGCCGATCGAGTAGCTGACGATGGTCACGTCCTTGCCCGGCCGCACGATCCGCGCCTTGCCGATCGGCAGCACGTAATCATCGAGCTGCGGCACATCGAAATGCTGGCCGTAGAGCAGCTCATTCTCGAGGAAGACGACCGGGTCGTCGCTCCGGATCGCGGCCTTGAGCAGGCCCTTGGCGTCGGCCGCGCTGTACGGCGCGATGACGATCAGGCCGGGCACGCTGGCATACCACGGCCCATAATTCTGGCTGTGCTGGGCGGCGACGCGCGCGGCAGCGCCGTTCGGTCCGCGGAACACGATCGGGCAGCGCATCTGGCCGCCCGACATGTAATTGGTCTTCGCGGCCGAATTGATGATGTGGTCGATCGCCTGCATCGCGAAGTTAAAGGTCATGAATTCGACGATCGGACGGAGCCCGCCCATCGCCGCGCCAGTGCCGAGCCCGGCAAAACCATATTCGGTGATCGGCGTATCGACGACGCGCTTGGCCCCGAACTCCTGCAACAAATTCTGGGTGACTTTGTAGGCGCCCTGATATTCGGCGACTTCCTCGCCCATCACGAACACGCGCTCGTCCTTGCGCATCTCCTCGGCCATCGCGTCGCGCAGCGCCTCGCGCAACGTCATCGTGACGAGCGGCGTGCCTTCGGGCACCTCGGGTTCGTCGTGGGTCTTGGCAACGTCGGCGACGAGCTCGCGCGCCGCGGTCTCGAACACATGCGGCGTCGGGGTCGCTCCGGACTTCTGCTCGGCCGGTTCCGGCGCAGCGGCCGGCGCTTCGGCAACCGGCGCGGCCTCGCTGACCTGCTCGCCGTCCGCGGCGAGCAACGCGATCGCCGCACCAACCTTCACCCCTTCGGTGCCTTCGGGGACCAGGATCTTGGCGATCTTGCCTTCGTCGACGGCTTCGAACTCCATCGTCGCCTTGTCGGTCTCGATCTCGGCCAGGATGTCGCCCGATTTGACGTCATCGCCTTCCTTGACCAGCCACTTGGCGAGCGTCCCTTCCTCCATGGTCGGCGACAGCGCGGGCATCTTGAGCTCGGTCGCCATCAGTAAGCCTCCACCAGGACGTCGGTGTACAATTCGGCCGGCGCGGGCTCCGGCGCTTCCTCAGCAAACTTCGCAGCTTCGACGACAATATCTTTGATTTCCTTGTCGATCGCCTTCAGCTCCTCTTCCTTGACGCCGAGCTTCGCGAGCTCCTTGGCGGCATGGTCGATCGGGTCCTTATGCTCGCGCACACCCTGCACTTCCTCGCGCGTCCGGTATTTCGCCGGGTCGGACATCGAGTGGCCGCGATAGCGATAGGTGAGGAATTCGATCAGGATCGGCCCCTCGCCGCTCCGCGTCCAGTCGAGCGCGACCTCGGCCGCGCCACGTACCGCGAGCACGTCCATGCCGTCGACCTGCAGGCCGGGAATGCGATGCGCCTGCCCGCGCTTGTACAGCTCCGGCTCCGCCGACGAGCGCTCGATGGACGTGCCCATCGCATATTTGTTGTTCTCGACCACGTAGATGACCGGCAGGTTCCACAGCTTGGCCATGTTGAAGGCCTCGTAGACCTGGCCCTGGTTGACCGCGCCGTCGCCCATATAGACCAGGCACACGCCGCCATCCTCGCTATACTTGTGCTTGAACGCGAGGCCGGTGCCGAGCGGCACCTGCGCGCCGACGATGCCGTGGCCGCCGTAAAAGCCATGCTCGACGCTGAACATGTGCATCGAGCCGCCCTTGCCCTTGGAAATCCCGGCGGCGCGCCCGGTCAGCTCGGCCATGATCACCTTGGGATCGATCCCGTAGGCGAGCATGTGGCCATGGTCGCGATAGCCGGTGATGACGCTGTCCTTGCCGACGGTCATGGCCGACTGCAGCCCGACCCCGACCGCTTCCTGGCCGATGTAGAGGTGGCAGAAGCCGCCGATCAGTCCGAGCCCGTAAAGCTGCCCCGCCCGCTCCTCGAAGCGGCGGATGAGCAGCATCTCGCGATAGAGCTTCAAGAGCTCGTCCTTGGACGCCTTCCACCGCTTGGGCTGCGGCGGCGCAGCGACCTTTTGTTCAGCGGGGGCCTTTGGGGCGGCAGCTTTCTTGGCGGTTTTCGCCACGGCACTCTCTCACAAGTTGGAAGCGGGCCAGCCTATAGGAAAGCGCCGCCGATGCGGCAACTAGTCGCCAACCCTAGTCGAGCGTGACGATGACTTCGTCGTTGCGCACGAGGCCGAGGTCCTTGCGCACCAACTCGTCCGCCATGTCGGGGTCGGCCTTCTTGGGGTCGAGCAAAGCTGAGTGGTGACGGAGCTGGAGCTTCTGGTCCTGCAGCCGAGCCAGCTCGGCTTTCCGCTCGTTCAACGCGCGATGGTAGCCGCCCCACGCCAGCAGGCCGTTGGGCCCAGCGATCGCATGGCCCGCGAAGGTACCAACGATCAGCAGCGCCAGCGCCGGCATCGCCGAGCGGCGGATCAATCCCATACTGCGCGTCGCGGCACTCATGACTTTTATGAAGAATCACGAAGACGTCATGAAGGCAAGCACAAAGGGGCGATTCGGTGGATATTTCGCGAAAAAGTGGAGGATAAGCCTGTGAATCGTCTGGGAATCAGGCTGTGGAATAGGCCTTGATCGCCGCCCGTCCGGCATAGCGCGCGGCGCTACCCAGTTCTTCCTCGATCCGCAGCAGCTGGTTGTACTTCGCCGTTCGGTCCGAACGCGCCAGGCTCCCCGTCTTGATCTGCCCGCAGCCAAGCGCGACCGCGAGGTCGGCGATGGTCGCATCCTCGGTCTCGCCCGAGCGGTGCGACATGACCGCGGTGTAGCCGTTCGAATGCGCCAGCCGCACCGCGTCGATCGTCTCGGTCAGCGTCCCGATCTGGTTGACCTTGATCAGGATCGAATTGGCGATGCCGTCGGCAATGCCCTTCTGCAGGCGCTCGACATTGGTGACGAACAAATCATCGCCGACCAACTGGACGCGGTCGCCCAGCTTGTCGGTCAGCGCCCTCCACCCGGCCCAATCGTCTTCGGCCATCCCGTCCTCGATCGACGCGATCGGATAGTTGGCGGCGAGATCGGCGAGGAAGTCCGCATTCTCGGCCGACGACAGGGTCTTCCCCTCGCCGGTCATGCGGTAGGCCCCATCCTTGAAATATTCGCTGGCCGCGCAATCGAGCGCAAGCAGCACGTCCTTGCCCAGCGCGTAGCCGGCGCCGCTGACGGCTTTCTCAATAAAATCGAGGGCTTCGCGCGAGTTGCGGATGGCCGGCGCGAACCCGCCTTCGTCGCCTACCGCCGTCGACAGGCCGACCGCATGGAGTCCGGCTTTCAACGTGTGAAAAATCTCCGCCCCGCACCGCAGCGCCTCGGCGAAGGTCGGCGCTCCGACCGGCATCACCATGAATTCCTGGAAGTCGATGCCGTTGTCGGCATGCGCGCCGCCGTTGAGGATGTTCATCATCGGCGTCGGGAGCAGGTTGGCCTCGGCCCCACCGATGTAGCGATAGAGCGGCTGATCGAGCGACGCAGCCGCGGCCTTCGCGTTGGCGAGGCTGACGCCAAGGATCGCGTTGGCACCGAGCCGGCCCTTGTTCGCGGTCCCGTCGAGATCGATCATCGATTGGTCGAGTCCGACTTGGTCGGCGGCATCGCGGCCGACCACCGCCTTAGCGATCTCGCCGTTGGCGTTGGCGACTGCCTGGTCCACGCCCTTGCCGCCCCACCGGCTCTTGTCGCCGTCGCGCAATTCGACCGCTTCGTGCGCGCCGGTCGAGGCGCCCGACGGCACCGCCGCGCGGCCCAGTGCACCGTCGTCGAGCCGGACATCGACCTCGACCGTAGGGTTGCCGCGGCTGTCGAGAATTTGGCGGGCGCGGACGTCGGCAATATGCGGCATGGAAGACCTTGTTTCGTAACTGGAACGAGCCATATCGGCCCACGGCCCTCATAAGCCGCGCGCCAGACCGTGCAACTTTCGGAATGTGGCGCCGGAACGTGGGAGCAGGTGCAGCGGTTGAGACCGCGAAGGAGAATGGTTGTTATGGCACAGGACAATACCGCCGAACTGCCCGAAGGCACGGATACGGTGATCGAGGGCGCGTCCGGCGGAGCGCGGGTCAACACGACGTTGGTGGAGGAAGGTCCGGTGACGAGGAAGGCAACCAGTGACAGCGGCATCACCGACCGGCTTCGCTCCGGCGGTGAAAAACTTTCCAGCCAGGCCGGCGAACGCGCCCGCGGCCTTGTCAGCCAGGGGCTCGAACGATCGTCCGAAGCGCTGGCCAACGTCGCCAAGCTGGTCGGCGACACCGCGCCCGGCATCGAGGAGCGGCTCGGTCCTGAATATGGCGACTATGCTCGCAAGGCGGCCTCCGCGATCGAAAATGCGGCGAACACCATTGCCGAAAAGAATGCCGACGAGCTGATCGAGGACACGCGTGACTTCGTCCGCAATTCCCCGGGTATTGCGCTGGCCGGTGCTGCCGTGATTGGTTTCGTCGTGGCGCGGCTCCTCAAGACCGGGCTGGCGAAGGACGATGACGACGAGGATTGATGCTGAAGCCCGCTGATCCGGGGGCAGGTCCGCCGCGCGATGGGCCCGAAATCGGCGAGCTGGTCCGCCAGCTCGTCGACGATGCGAAGACGTACGCCCGGGCCGAGCTTGGCGTGTTCCAGGCGATTGTCGCGACGAAGGTCCGGCAACTCGCGCTCCCGGCGGCCCTGATCGTCGCCGGTCTGTTCTTCGGGCTGGCCGCGGTCACCGGGCTCGCGATCGGGCTGTTCACCGCCCTGGGCGCGCTCATGCATCCGCTTCTCGCCGGTTTGCTTACCTTGATCGTCTTCGCCGTCATTGCCGCGGGGCTGGTCTGGTTCGCCGTCGCCAGGTTGAAGAAGATCCTGTGAACGACAGCCCCGAAATCATCGCCGCCAAGGCCGAGGCCCAGCGCGCGCGGCGGCGGTTGCTCGACACGATCGAATCGTTCGAAGCCCCGATCACGGAATTCAAGCAGCAACTCACCCCGCGCCGCATCATGAGCGAAGTCTGGCAGGGCACCAAGGAAAAGGGCGCCGACATCGCCGAGGATGCGGTCGACGCCGTCCGCGCACGGCCGGTCGCAGCCGGCGGTGTGGTCGCCGCAATTGCGCTGTTCCTGGCGCGCGAACCATTGTTGAATCTCGCCGGCAAGGTGACGAAGAGCTTTTCGACGAAGCGAGCAACGAAGCCGCCGCGCAAGGCGTCGAGCAAAACAGCGAAGTCGAAGACCCAGACGGAGACCAAGGAATGACCGAAGCCACGCCTTCCATCACCCCGCGCCAGCGCGCGATCGAAGCCTATGAAGGCAGCCGTGACCGCGCCGTCGACGGCCTCGACAAGGCGCCGTTGATCGCGCTTGCCGGTGGGCTCGCTGCCGGCGCGCTTATCGCAGCCTTGTTGCCGCGCACGAAGGCCGAGACGAAGGCGATGCGCCCGGCGGCGCGGCGCGTCCGCGAAACAGCGCGGGCGGCCATGGATGCTGCGCGTGAAACGGGCAACGAACGCCTGAATGAGCTTGGACTGACCCGCGAGAAAGGCGAGGACACGATCCGTTCGCTGTTCCAAGGGGTGACGGATGCCGCCAAGGCGTCCGGACAGGCGGCGGTCGACGCGGTGAAAAACCAACGCTGACGTCCGCTTCGATTTCCTTTAGCGGGGAATCATGAGCAAGCTTCACCTCGTCTTCGGCGGGCGGGTCAAGGATCCGCAAAGTCTCGATTTCGACCTCGGCACGATCGATCTTGTCGGCATTTACGACAGCTTCGCCGCGGCGGAGGACGCCTGGCGCGGCAAGGCGCAGGGTTCCGTCGACGATGCCGAGATGCGCTACGTGATCGTCCATCTGCACCGGTTGCTCGAACCGGATATCGAAGGGAGCATCACGGGCATCGCCCGTCCGAAAGGATCGAGCGCCTAGGCTCTCCGGTAACGCCACAGCAGCAGCGGGCGCTGCAGCAGCAGGCCGGCGAGGAAGCCGCCGATGTGCGCCGGGGTCGCCAGCAGGAACCCCTGCCCGCCAGCAACCCAGCCGATCATCAGCTGCAGCACGACCCACGTCGCCATCAGCCACAGGATGTTGATCCACCGGTTGAGCCGCGCCGAGCGGGTAACCATCTTGGCCCGGCCAAAACTCAGGGCATAGGCCCCCAGGACCGCGCTGATGGCGCCGCTCGCGCCGATCATCGGCACGATGCCGTAGGGATCGCTGAGCCACTGGGCCGCCGCCGCGGCGAACGCGCCGACGACGTAGACCGCCACCAGGCTCCAATGCCCGAGCACGCGCTCGACCGCGTTCCCGCACCATAGCAGGGCGACAAGATTGAGCGTGAGGTGCAGCAGCCCGGAGTGAACCAGCGTTGCCGTCAGCGGGGTTAGCGCGGCCTGAATCGCTGAGCCTTGGGCTCCGCTCAGCCGAACTGGGACGAACCCGAGCGCGTAGGCGGCCTCTTCACTCCGGCCAATCGCCAGTGCGACGATCCACGCCAGCGCGGTCAGCGCGGCAATGGCGTTGGTCGCGGTCCAGCGCTGGCGAAGCTCGCTCAGACGAACTCGATCTTCTTGATCTCGTAATAGCGGTCGCCCGAAGGGGTCGAGACTTCGACTTCCTCGCCCTTCTGGCGCCCGATCAGGGCGCGGCCGAGCGGCGAGTTGTAGCTGATCCGGCCCTGGTTGGCGTCCGCCTCAACTTGGCCGACGACCTGGTATTTGACCTTCTTCTCATCCTCGTCGAGCAGGGTCACGGTCGCGCCAAACAGGACCTTGTCGCCCGACAGCGTGGTCGGGTCGATGACCATCGCCCGGCTCAAGCGGTCCTCGAGGTCGGCAATCATCGCCTCGATCTGGCCCTGGCGTTCCTTCGCGGCGTGATATTCGGCGTTCTCGCTGAGATCGCCATGCGCGCGCGCTGCCTCGATCGATTCCACAATCTCGGGGCGCTCGCCGCGGAGTCGCTTCAGCTCCTCATTGAGCTTGCGGTGGCCCTCTTCGAGCATCGGGACCTTATCGGAACTCGCCATTGTTCAAACCTTCTTCAAAAACCCGCCCCGGCGCGCCGGCATCGGCGTCGCGACCTTCTGCGTTAGCTGGGTGGGGCTCGTTCCTAGGAAGCGGAATAATAGGATTGGAGCGACGCGACTTCAAGCGCATGCCCGCGAAGCGCCTCGATCGCCTTGCCCGCGGCAAGGCTCGCGGCCGCCGTCGTGAAGTAGGGCACCTTCTTGTTGAGTGCGGTCGCGCGGATCGAATGGCTGTCCTTGAGGGACTGCCAGCCCTCGGTCGTGTTGAACACCACCGCCACGTCGCCATCCGTCAGCCGGTCGACGATGTGCGGCCGGCCCTGCGCGACCTTGTTGACCGTTTCGACCGCCAGCCCCTTCGCCTGCAAATGCGCCGCGGTGCCGCCGGTGGCGATGATCGAGAAGCCGAGCTCGATCATTTTCTCGACCGCCGGGACGATATGGTCCTTGTCGGCATCCTTGACCGACACAAAGGCCGTCCCCGACTGCGGCAGGCGCATTCCGGCGCCGAGCAAGGCCTTGGCGAAGGCAATGTCGAAATCCTTATCGATTCCCATGACTTCGCCGGTGCTCTTCATTTCCGGTCCAAGCACCGGATCGGTCCCCGGGAAGCGCGCGAACGGAAATACCGATTCCTTGACCGCAACATAGTCGAGCGGCCGCGCAATCGCCCCGAATCCGCCTAGCGCCTCGCCCGCCATTACCCGCGCGGCGATCTTGGCGACCGGCCGGCCGATGGCCTTGGCGACGAACGGCACCGTGCGGCTGGCGCGCGGGTTGACCTCGATCAAATAGACCGCGTCGTCCTTGACCGCGAATTGGACGTTCATCAGCCCTTTGACCTTCAGCGCCAGCGCCAGTTCGCGCGTCTGCCGCTCGATCTCCCGCACGACCGCGGCATCGAGGCTGTATGGCGGGATCGAACAGGCGCTGTCGCCCGAATGGACCCCCGCTTCCTCGATATGCTGGAGGACGCCGGCAACGGCGACGTCGGTCCCGTCGCAAATCGCATCGACGTCGACCTCGATCGCATCGCGCAGATAGCGGTCGATCAGCACCGGGCTCGAACCCGACACCTGCACCGCGGTGGCGATGTAATGGTCGAGCTGTTGCGGCCCGTCGACGATCTCCATCCCGCGCCCGCCGAGCACATAGGACGGCCGCAGCAGCACCGGATAGCCGATGCGCTCGGCGACATTGATCGCCTCGTCGCGGCTGCGGGCAATGCCGTTGGCCGGCTGCTTCAACCCCAGCTGCTGGACCAGTGCCGCGAACCGCTCGCGGTCTTCGGCGAGGTCGATGCTGTCAGGTGAGGTGCCGAGGATCGGCACGCCCGCCGCCTGCAGCTCCGCCGCCAGCTTGAGCGGGGTCTGCCCGCCGAGCTGGACGATGACGCCGAGCAGTTCGCCCTGCTCCTGCTCCCGCCGCACGATCTCGAGCACGTCCTCGCCCGTCAGCGGCTCGAAATAGAGCCGGTCCGACGTGTCGGGGTCGGTCGACACGGTCTCCGGGTTGCAATTGACCATGATCGTCTGCAGCCCGGCTTCGCGGAGCGCGTAGGCGGCGTGGCAGCAACAATAATCGAACTCGATCCCCTGCCCGATCCGATTGGGGCCGCCGCCGAGGATCATCACCTTGCGTTTGGCTTCGACCGCCGCCTCGTCCTCGGGCTCGCCAAACAGTGGCGCCTCATAAGTTGAGTAGAGGTAAGGCGTCGTCGCATCGAACTCCGCGGCGCAGCTGTCGATGCGCTTGAACACCGGGCGCACGCCCAGTTTCTCGCGATGCTTGCGCACCTCGGCCTCGGTCACGCCGCCGGTCATCGCCTTGATCGCGTCGTGGACCACGCCGGATCCGCGCGCGGTCTTCTCGCTCATCGCCCGGTCGACCTCGACCGAGCGCAGCGACAATTGGGCCAGGCGCCCGTCGGAAAAACCCATCGCCTTCAGCCGCCGCATCCCCGCCGCGTCCGCCGGCAGGCCTTTGAGCCGCACTTCTTCCTCGGCCTCGACGATTTCCCGCAGCCGCTCGAGGAACCACGGGTCGAAATGGGCAATCTGGTTGATCCGCTCGACCGTGAAGCCCTGGCGGAGCGCCTCGGCCGCGACCAGCAGCCGATCGGGCGTCTGCCGCGCCAGCGCGCTCTCGATCGTCGCCGGGTCGGCATGTTCCAGCTCGCGCACCCGGTCGAGCCCGCACAGGCCGATTTCGAGCCCGCGCAACGCCTTCTGCAGGCTCTCGGGGAAGCTGCGGCCGATTGCCATCACCTCGCCGACCGACTTCATCGCCGTCGATAGCAACGCCTCGGCGCCCTTGAACTTCTCGAAGGCGAAGCGCGGCACCTTGGTCACGACATAGTCGATGGTCGGCTCGAAGCTCGCCGGGGTTGCGCCGCCGGTGATGTCGTTGGCGATCTCGTCGAGTGTGTAGCCCACGGCCAGCCGCGCCGCGACCTTGGCGATCGGAAAGCCCGTGGCCTTCGACGCCAGCGCCGACGACCGCGACACGCGCGGGTTCATTTCGATCACCACCATGCGTCCGGTCTTGGGATCGACTGCGAACTGCACGTTTGAACCGCCTGTTTCGACGCCGATTTCACGCAACACGGCAATGCTTGCCGACCGCATCCTTTGATATTCCTTGTCGGTCAGCGTCAGCGCCGGCGCGACGGTGATCGAATCCCCCGTATGCACCCCCATCGGGTCGATATTTTCGATCGAGCAGATGATGATGGCGTTGTCGGCGCGGTCGCGCACGACCTCCATCTCATATTCCTTCCACCCGACCAGGCTCTCGTCGATCAGCACCTCGGTCGTCGGCGAGGCTTCCAGGCCAGTGCGCACGAAATGCTCATATTCGTCGCGGTTGTAGGCGATGCCGCCGCCCGTCCCGCCGAGCGTGAAGCTCGGGCGGATCACCGCCGGCAGCCCGACCGTGTCGAGCGCCGCCGCCGCTTCCTCCATGGTGTGGACGATGGCCGACCGCGGGCTTTCGAGGCCGATTCGGTCCATCGCGTCGCGGAACTTCTCGCGGTCCTCGGCCTTCTCGATCGCTTCGGCATTGGCGCCAATCAGCTGGATGCCGAGTTTGTCGAGCGTGCCGTCCTTGTAGAGCGCCAGCGCGGTGTTGAGCGCCGTCTGCCCGCCCATGGTCGGCAGCAAGGCGTCGGGCCGCTCCTTCGCGCAGATCTTGGCGACGATGTCGGGCGTAACCGGCTCGATGTAGGTCGCGCCATTGTCGCCCACCAGCTCGGGGTCGGTCATGATCGTCGCCGGGTTCGAATTGACGACGATTACCCGATACCCCTCGGCCCGCAGCGCTTTCACCGCCTGGCTGCCCGAATAATCGAACTCGGCCGCCTGCCCGATGACGATCGGCCCCGCGCCGATGACCAGGATGGAGGAGATGTCGGTGCGTTTGGGCATTTAAGAACCGCTCTCCGGGAACTGCATGTTGACGAACACCGGCTTGAGGCCGTTCTTGCGCGCCCATTTGGCAACGCAGACGCGCTGCTCGGCGGTCGGCGTCTGCCGCACCGCCAGCAGCAATTTCACTTCACTCTCGTCCTGCATCAGCTCGCCCAGTGCCAGCCCGCACAGGCGGGTGACGTCATTGAGCTCGGCTTCGGTGTGTAGTCGCGGCGTCACGCACGCGGATAGGCCCAGGGCAAGCACGGTGAGGGTGGTAATCCGCATCACGGGTGCGCGTCCGGATAATACTCGCGGCCGATGAAACCGAGTTTGAGCGGCAAGTGCGACTTGTTGAATTCGGTGAGCAGGCACGTCGATTTCGCCACGTCGGTATTCCGCGCGACATCCAGCGCGACCCGCGTCTCATCGATCAACTTCCAACTACTCCGAGGCATCTCGCAGCGGTCGGCAATCGCGTTCAATGCGGCTTGCCGGTCATCTAGGGCGGACGCAGACGGCGCAGGCTTACTACATCCGGCGCAGGCCATGACGATGGCAGCAAGGCTGACGACCTTCACTTCATCGCCCCGACGAACTTCTCGAACAGATAGAAGCTGTCCATTGGCCCGGGGCTCGCCTCGGGGTGGTACTGGACGCTGAACGCCGGACGGTCGGTCAGCTCAAGCCCGCAATTCGATCCGTCGAACAGCGACACGTGAGTCTCGCGGACGTTCTCGGGCAGCCCTTCGCGCTCGACCGCGAAACCGTGGTTCATGCTCGTAATCTCGACCTGGCCGTCGGCGAGGCGCTTGACCGGATGGTTGGCGCCGCGATGCCCCTGGAACATTTTCGCCGTCTTCCCGCCCACCGCCAGCGCCAGCATCTGATGCCCCAGGCAGATGCCGAACAGCGGCTTCTTCGTCTCCAGCATCTTCCTGATCACCGGCACCGCATATTCGCCCGTCGCCGTCGGGTCGCCCGGCCCGTTCGAGAGGAAGAAACCGTCGGGCTCGTGGGTCATGATCTCATTGAAGGTCGCGCTCGCGGGCACCACCGTGACTCGAGCCCCAGCCTCAACAAGCAGGCGGAAGATATTGCGTTTATTGCCGTAATCGACCGCGACCACGTGCGGGCGCTTCGCGTCGTCGCCACCGAGCTCATAGCCCTCGCCCCACGCCCATTTACCGCCGATCCAGCGCTCGACCTGGAGCCGGCTGACGTCCTTGGCGAGGTCCATCCCCTCCAGCCCCGGCCATTCCGCCGCCTTGCGCTGCAGCTTGTCGAGGTCGAACGTGCCGTCCGGGCTGTGGGCGAAGGCGATCGTCGGCGGCCCTTCCTCGCGTACCAGCCGGGTCAGCGCACGCGTGTCCACGCCGGCGATGCCGATCCGGCCCGACCCCGCCATCCAGTCGGCAAACCCCTGGTTGGCGCGATAGTTCGACGGCTCGGTCACCACTTCGCGAACCAGGCAGCCGAGCGCATGCGCTTCCCCGGCCTCGACGTCCTCGTCATTGGCGCCGACGTTGCCGATGTGCGGGAAGGTGAAGGCGATGACCTGGCTGGCGTAGGAGGGATCGGTCATCACCTCCTGGTAGCCGGTCATCGCCGTGTTGAAGCATAGCTCGCCGACCGCTTCGCCGGCGGCGCCGAACCCCTGGCCCCACACCGTCCGGCCATCGGCGAACACCACGACTCCCGTCGCGCCCTCCGGTTGTGGAGCGCGCGTGAGATGTGCGTCGGCCATGGGCGGGAGGAGCCTTCCGTCAGGGGTTTTCCAGCGATGTCGCTAAGGCGTTGCCGCTATGCGGTTTGGGCCCCAGCGTCAACGCTGGTCAGCGTGAAAATGCAACGCTACTGCCCGATTCCATGATCAGGGACGACATCAAGGCCGCAACCATCGCCGCGATGAAAGGCGGCGACAAGGAGACGACGGCGACGCTGCGACTGGCGGCCGCCGCGATCAAGAACCGCGACATCGAAGCGCGGACCGGCGCCGCCCCAGCGGATGACGACGCGCTCGTCACCGAAGTGCTGCAAAAGATGATCAAGCAGCGCCGCGAAAGCGCCGAGCTTTACCGCAAGGGCGGCCGCGAGGACCGCGCCGCGGTCGAGGAAAGCGAGATTGCGGTGATCGAACGCTTCCTGCCGGCCCAGATGAGCGACGACGAGGCGTCGGCCAGGATCCGCGAGATCATCGCCGAAACCGGCGCCAGCTCGATGAAGGACATGGGCCGGGTGATGGCTCTGGTGAAGGAGCGCCTCGGCGCCGCGATCGAGCCAGCCCGGGCGAGCGCGCTGGTGAGGTCGGCCCTCGCCTAGAAGCGAAAAAGGCCCCGCCGCGGGTGCGGCGAGGCCAGTTTCGGTATCTCTAAAGATTCAGGCGTGAGCGGCTTTGGCCGTCGCACCGCCTCCGGTCAGGCCCATCACACCGTCCATGACCAGTTCGTAGAGCAGCATGGCGATTGCTGTCGCGAGCGCGCCGCAAACGCCGAGCTGAAGGTTGGCGCACACGGCGGTCAATTGAGCGCCGATCGCCGGGATGTTGCCAAGCGCCACGCCGACCATCGGCAGGACGATGGCAATCGCCGCCGCCAGGACCATCTTGTCCCTGGCCATCGCCAAGCCGGCGACGAGGCCGAGTACAACCAAGATCAATGCTGTATTCATGCCGCCGAGCGCAACAAAGCCGGCAACTATCGCGAGCAGGACGTAAAGAGCGCGGGCAAGCCCGCCAACTTTCTTCAACATGAAATCCCCTCCTTTTCATTCCGCTCGTCGATCGTTCGCCGCCGTGTGTCGGAACGATCACAGTCTACCCTACCTTCCATCACTTCACCGACCGCAATGAATCCTTCCAAATCAAGTCACTGCTTTTGATGTTAATTATTCGCACGCCGATTCGGAGCTTATCCGCGCCGATTCGTTCAACCGCGTGAGTCTGTGGATAAGTGCCCGTTCACGGCTTGCGGGACGGCGATTCGGGCATAGGGTCGTTCCGTGACCCTCTCCCCCACTTGGCTTGATGAATTGCGCGCGCGGACGGTGCTGAGCGCGGTCATTGCACCGACCGTCAAGCTGCTCCGCGCCGGGCGCGAGTGGAAAGCCTGCTGCCCGTTTCACAACGAGAAGACGCCGAGCTTCACGGTCAACGACGACAAGGGCTTCTACCATTGCTTCGGCTGCGGCGCGCATGGCGACGCGATCCGCTTTCTGACCGATCAGCGCGGGATGCCGTTCATGGATGCGGTCAAGGAACTGGCCTCAAAGGCCGGCCTGGACGTCCCCGCCCCCGATCCGCAAGCCAAGGAGCGCGCCGATCGCACCGCGACACTGACTGACGTCATGGCCGAAGTCCAAGTCTGGTTTGCTGATCAGTTGCAGGGCGTCTCCGGCGCTGAAGCTCGCGAATATCTGAAGCGCCGCGGGATCGGTAACGAGACCGTCGCACGGTTCGGCTTGGGCCTCGCTCCCGAAGGCCGCGCTCGCCTAAAGCAGTCGCTCTCTCACCTTGGTGAAGACAAGCTCGTCGACACCGGCATGCTGATCAAGCCGGATGAGGGCGGAGCCACATACGACCGTTTCCGCGGTCGGCTGATGCTCCCGATCAAGGATGCGCGCGGCCGGGTCATCGCATTCGGCGGCCGCATCCTCGGCGAGGGCGAGCCGAAGTACCTCAACAGCCCCGACACCGTCCTCTTCGACAAGGGGCGCACGCTCTACAATCTCGACCGCGCTGGCCCCGCCAGCCGCACCGCTAAGCGGCTGATCGTGGTCGAGGGCTATATGGACGTGATCGCGCTCGACCGCGCCGGCATCGCCGAGGCGGTCGCGCCCAACGGTACCGCGCTCACGGAAGGGCAGATCGAACGCCTGTGGCGGCTCGACCCCTCGCCGATTCTCTGCTTCGACGGCGACAATGCGGGCCGCAAGGCCGCGGTGAGAGCGGCGCTTCGAGCACTACCACTACTTCGCCCGGACCGGACCCTGCGCTTCGTCGAACTGCCGTCCGGCCAGGACCCCGACGACGTCGTCAACGCCGGCGGCAAGGAGGCTATGGAGGCCCTGCTCGCCGCGCCCGAGCCGCTCGACGCCCGCCTCTGGCGCCACGAATATGAGGCCGAGCCGCTGACCACGCCCGAGGCCTGGGCGGGCCTCAAACAGCGCCTGGTCGACCATGCCGCGACGATCCAGCACCCCGACCTGTCGCGCATGTACCGCGAGGACTGGCTGACCCGTTTCTACGCGCTTCGCCGGCCCGAGCGCCCCGCCTTCCAGAAACGGCCGTTCGTCAAGGCCGGCAAATGGACCCCGCCAGCACCGCCCGTCGGACAACATGCCAGGGATATCGCGCGGCAGGGCATCGATGCTCCGACGGCCCGCGCGCTGATCCTCGGTTTCGCCAATTTTCCCGAGGAATTGCCGGCCCATGCCGAGGAACTCGCCCACCTGCCGATCGCCGACAAGGAGACCGGAAAACTGCGCGACGAGATCGTCGAAGCGGTGCACAGCGGCGGCGCGCTTGATCGCGAGGCATTTCACACCATATTGGCCGCCAGCGGAGCGACGGGCGAGAGCCCCCGCGCCATGGGCTTCTCCTTCACCCGCCGCGACAGCGACCCCGACCGAGCCCGGAGCGATCTCGCGGCGGCGGTCGAGATCATCGCCGCGAGCGGAGAGGTGGAGCAGGCCCTGGCGCAAGCGACCGAACGGCTGAAGCGGGATGTCACCGACGACGCCTATGACGAGCAACAGCGCCTGAAGCAGGCGCAACAGGATTTACGGCAAAGGCTGGCGTCGCTGGCCGGCACCGATTAAGCGGCGGAACCAATGGCGAAAAACGACACATCCGAAATCGAGACCGCAGACGAGGGCGATGCCCCGCTGATCGACCTCAACGACGCTTCGATCAAGAAGATGATGCAGCGCGCCCAGAAGCGCGGGCTGATCACCATCGACGAGATCAACGCGGCCATCCCTGCCGACCAGAACGAGATGATCGAGGACATCATGTCGCAGCTCTCCGAGCGCGGCGTCCAGATCGTCGAGAATGAGGAAAGCTCGGACGACGAGGACGAGGAAAAGGAACCCGAGAGCAACCTCGAGGATGAGGTCGACCCGCTCGACGACGGCGGCCCCCGCCCCGCGGCCGCGGTCAAGAAGGAAGCGGTCGACCGCACCGACGACCCGGTCCGCATGTATTTGCGCGAGATGGGCGCGGTCGAATTGCTCAGCCGCGAGGGCGAGATCGCCATCGCCAAGCGCATCGAGGCCGGCCGCGACACGATGATCTGGGGCCTGTGCGAAAGCCCGATCACCTTCAACGCGATCATCGGCTGGTCCAACGCCCTCAACGAAGGGCGCATGCAGCTGCGCGAGATTCTCGACCTCGAGGCGATGCTCAGCAAGGGCCCGACGGCCGAACAGCTGACCGAGACCGAGGAAGGCGGCGAGAACGCCGAAAGCGAGATCAGCGAGAAGGTCGCCGGCCCGTCGATCAAGGAAGAGGAAGAAGTCGCCGACGAACCCGACGCCGGGGCCAATGAAGACGACGAGGACATGGTCGAGCGGCGCACCCAGCCGCAGGCGGAGGACGACGACGAGGACAACACGCTCTCCCTCGCCCAGATGGAAGAGACGCTGAAGCCGATGGCGCTCGAAAAGTTCGCCGAGATCACGTCCATCTTCAAGAAGTTCAGCAAGGTCCAGACGCAGCGCATGGAAGCGTTCGCCGCCGGCGCCGACTTCGCCGCCACCGACGAGAAGAAATACCAGAAGCTGCGCGAGCAGCTGACCGCGGAAGTCGAAAGCGTCCAGTTCCACAACAGCAAGATCGAGCAGCTGGTCGACCAGCTCTACAGCCACAACCGCCGCCTGACCGCGCTTGGCGGCCAGATGCTGCGCCTCGCCGAGCGCCACCGCGTACCGCGGAAAGCGTTCCTCGAAAGCTACATGGGCCGCGAGCTCGACGAGAGCTGGCTCGACAGCGTCAAGGACAATGACAAGAAGTGGGCGAGCTTCGCCACGACCGAGCGCGACACCGTCGACCGCATCCGCAACGACATTGCGGAGGTCAGCCTCGCCACCGGCACCTCGCTCGGTGAGTTCCGGCGCATCGTCAACCAGGTCCAGAAGGCCGAGCGCGAGGCGCGCATCGCCAAGAAGGAAATGGTCGAGGCCAACCTTCGCCTCGTCATCTCGATCGCCAAGAAATACACCAACCGCGGGCTGCAGTTCCTCGACCTCATCCAGGAAGGCAACATCGGCCTGATGAAGGCGGTCGATAAGTTCGAATATCGCCGCGGCTACAAATTCTCGACCTACGCGACGTGGTGGATCCGCCAGGCGATCACCCGCTCGATTGCCGACCAGGCGCGGACCATCCGCATCCCGGTGCACATGATCGAGACGATCAACAAGCTCGTCCGCACCGGCCGCCAGTTCCTCCACGAGACCGGCCGCGAAGCGACCCCGGAGGAGCTCGCCGAGCGCCTCTCGATGCCGCTTGAGAAGGTCCGCAAGGTGATGAAGATCGCCAAGGAGCCGATCAGCCTCGAAACCCCGATCGGCGACGAGGAAGACAGCCACCTCGGCGATTTCATCGAGGACAAGAACGCCGTCATCCCGGTCGACGCCGCGATCCAGTCCAACCTCAAGGAAACCGTCACCCGCGTGCTGGCGTCACTAACCCCGCGCGAAGAGCGCGTGCTGCGCATGCGCTTCGGCATCGGCATGAACACCGATCACACGCTCGAGGAGGTGGGGCAGCAGTTCTCGGTGACCCGCGAGCGTATTCGGCAGATTGAGGCGAAGGCGCTGCGCAAGCTGAAGCATCCGTCGCGCAGCCGGAAGATGCGGAGCTTCCTCGACCAGTAATTCGCTAGCGGAGCGGCCTTGACCAGTATCGACGAACCCTCCGCGCCGAAGCGCAGCGAAGCCTTGCTTGAAACGCCGCACCTCGCCGGCGCACTCAGGAGCGACCAGTTCAAGTCGTTCCTCGACCACGTCCCGGTCGCGATCGCGGTGTCGGAGCTGCTTCGGGCCGAGCGCATCGTTTATGTGAACCAGGAGTTCGAGCGCCTGTCCGGCCAGGCCGAGGAAGACCTGACGGGCAAGGTCTGGGCCGCGCTCAGCGGCAGCGCGAGTGCCGCCGGCGATGATCGCGAGCTCAGCGACGCGATCGCGGACGACCAGGACTATATCGGCACCTTCACCATCGCGGCATCCGCGCCCGTCAAGCTCGACGCCTGGTCGAACGTCATTCGCGACGATGCTGGCCGGCCGGCCTTCCGGTTGGTCGCTTTGGCCGAGGTCCGCGAGCGCGCCGACGACGAAGAGGAGCTGGAACAGCTCATCCGCGAAAAGGACACGCTGCTGCGTGAGCTCCAGCACCGGGTGAAGAACAACCTCCAGATGATCACTGCGCTGATCCGGCTCGAAGGCCGCGCCCTCCCCAACCAGGCGGTGGCGACCAGCTTCGACCGGCTCGCCGGCCGGATCGAAGCCCTTGCCCTGCTCTACCGCTCGCTGTCCGGCGAAGCGGGCGCGGACAGCGTCGATCTCGGCACCTACCTCAGCGAGGTCGCGTCCGCGGTCATGCGCGCCCACGCCGTCGAAGGCATCCGCCTCGACCTTAAGGTCGACAGCTGGCCGGTCCTGCTCGATGTCGCGATGCCGGCGGGCCTGGTCGTCAACGAACTGCTGACTAACTCCTTGAAGCACGCTTTCGAGGGCCGCGACGGCGGCACCATCACACTCCACTGCATCGTCGGCGAACGGGGTTGCGAAGTCACCGTAGCCGACGATGGCAAGGGCCTCTCCGGCGACCAGAAATGGCCGACCGCCGGAAAGATGTCGGCGCTGATCGTCAAGTCACTAGAAGAGAATGCCGGGGCGCGGATTCAATGCACCTCGGCGCCCGGCGAGGGCATGCGCGTGGTGATTCACTTCGACCGCGCGGACGCGGAAGTGGCGGGTTGAGGATGCTCGCGGAATTACGGTGACAGTGCACTAAATACTGAGATTACGGATTAAAGCGAAATTGCACTAATACCGGGCGTGAACCCAAACCCCCGCCCCCCGCGTTCTCCCCCGCATGACCGACACCCCCCGCACGGCGATCCTCACCCGCATGGTCCTGCCCAACCATGTCTGCCCCTATGGCGAACGCGCGCTCGCGCTGCTTGAGGAGGCCGGCTACGCGGTCGACGACCGCCACCTGACCAGCCGCGAGGAGGTCGACGCGTTCAAGGCCGAGCACGGCCTGTCGACCACCCCCTTCATCCAGATCGGCGACCGCGAATTCCGCAGCAGCGACGAGCTTGAAGAGTATCTCGGCGAACACGCCGCCTGAGGCAGCGCCGACCGTTTAGTTGAGGTGCACCGGATGCCCTGCGGCGAGAGCGCATCGCGCCCTCACTTCGCGGCGGATGTGGGCGGCCGCAGTTGGAACTCGAACTCGCCGGAGTGACAGTGGAGGCTCGTCTTCGTGATCGCCTCTCCAACCTTGAACCGCTGCTTCTGGCTGCCGCTGCTCACCGTCAGGTTGCCCCTTTTGTCGAGCATTAGCGCCAGGTTGATCCAGTCATCGGTGATGGGAAACCGCCACAGGGCTGCTTGATTCTCGGCGTCCCTCGGCTGGTACGCGACGTAAAGGCTCGCCGCATCGCTGCCCACCCTGCCGACCGTGATGTGCACGCGATCGCCGGGAACCCCGAGGATGACCGACGCGGCGGCATGATATTGCGGATCATCATTCTCCTTGATGAGCCTGATCGAGACTCCCATTTTCTGCCCGACCCGCAGCGGCACAAGCTCCGCGTCGTAGAAATTCCCGGGTTCCGCCGAGCAATGATACCGGCCCGGCAAGGTCTGCGCGATTCCCCATTGCGGCGCATCTTGCTCAAGCAGCCACGTAATTGGCGGGGTCACATATTTGTCCTCAACCGGGTTGCCGTTCGAGTCCCTGGCCGGCGTGAACTTGGCGCGGCGAATGAGGATGTTGCACGTCGCCGTGTCGAGCGAGACCGAGTTGCTGCTGCGAATGACCCGGCAATCCTTGACCCGCCCGTCAACGCCGATCGTCAATTCGGCCCGGACGGTGCCCTGTTCGTTGTTCTTTTGGGCAGCGGCCGGATAGTCTTCGTTGCTGAACAGCATCCGCGGGTCCGCGCCCAACGGCTTGGACCCGGGCGGCGGCACAACTTGAGCGGACACCGGCCCTGCCAGCACCACCGCTGCAAACGCAAATACAACCGAACGCATCGCGCACCCCCCTCGCCCGAACGCCTGGTAGCCTAGCAGAATGAAAGCACTTTCCTACAGCCACTCCGTTGCGGTCCATCCTCGTCGCTGACCATTCTTTAACCCCACCTCCGCCACAACCGCCGCGCTCGGTAAGCGTGGAGGTTTGTCATGAAGCTCGTATCCGGTTCGCTGCTCGTCACCCTGGTTTCGACCACCGCCTGGGCGGCGGCGCCCACCGCGGCACCCGTCCCTGCCGCGGTTGCCGCACAGTCGGCCCCTGCCGCGGCGGCGGAGCGCCTCGCCCTCGCCCGCGAGTTCGTAACCCAGAGCACGTCGGTCGATCATTATATGGCGCAGGTGCACGACGCCTCGATGCGCCTCGCGTCGGAAGCGGTCATCAACAATGCCGACGCCAGCGACACTCCGCCGGACAAGATCATGGCCGACGTCGACAAGCTCGTCGCCCGGCTTGAGCCGCCGATGCGGGCGCATATCCCGCAACTGTTCGAGGCCTACGCCCAGGCTTACGCGCGCGAATTCAGCGCGGACGAACTGCGCGCGCTGGTCGCGTTCGGCCAGTCACCAGCGGGCAAGCATTATCTCGACAATGAGGCCTTCATGATGACCGATCCAGGCGTGATGAAGGTGAATATGGAGATGATGGAGTCGATGCAGCCGGTGCTGGAGAACCTCGCCCGCGAAGCCTGCGCCAAACACACTGCCGAGCGCATCGCGGCGGGCGACAAGAAAGCCACCTGCCCGCTGGCCAAGGCGGCGGAGACCGCCGCGGGGTAATCCGCCGGTGGTGACCGGCGGGACCCCATGTCTCGCCGGCCACCGTCCGCGCCGCTAGGCTTCCCGGCCTGTCCGCTACCTGTCCGTTTCATTACATTCCGTTCATGACGGCGGCGGGCCGACCCCGATTGACCGCGCGCCGGAATCTTCGGACAAAGGCCCGGGGGAACACTGATGGCATCGACCGCCGCACCCGACCGCAGGGCGCGCCCACTCTGGGGCACGCGCAACGGCATCCTGCTCGCCGGCGCGATTGTCAGCAGCGCGGTCGCCTGGTGGATGATCGCCTGGCCGGTGGTGACCCTGTCCAACGTCGCCGCGCACCAGGGGCATTTCTGGCTGACCTTCGCGCACATGGTCGGGGGCACCGGCATGCTCGTGCTCGGCGGGCTCAACCTCTACCTCGCCGCGCGCAAGGACCGTTTCCGGCTCCATCGCCGGGTCGGGCAAAGCTATTTGCTGTTCGGCACATTCGGCGCGGTGATGGCCATCGTCATCCTGCTGACCCCGGCGCACAAGGCGCTCGGCGGGCCGATCCTGACCAACCGCACGGTGTCGCTGCTGGTCCTGGCGCTCGCCTGGCTGGCCTTTGCCGGGCTTGGCTGGCGCGCCGCACTGAACCGCCGCTTCACCAGTCACGGCCACTGGATGGTGCGCAGTTACGTTTTGGTGTGGTCGTTCGTCTTCTGCCGCATCGGCTCGCGCGCCGAAGTGCTCGACGGGCTCGGCGGCGGGCAGGCCTTCGCCTGGCTGTCGTGGGTTGGCCCGCTGCTGATCTGCGAGATGGTGCTGCAGTGGGACGACGGGGCGCGCAAAGCACCGCGACGCGCTTAAACACTTTCCTACAGCAGGGCGTTTGTGGCTTATCCTCGCCAGTGAGTCTCGAGCCGGCCCTCCGCGTCTCTGCGCGCAACCGGCCAAGCCGAGGGTGACAAACCCGACAAACCCGACACACCCCCCCGCCCCCGGGGCCAGCGCGCGAGTCACTGCTAACATTCGCGAACATTCGCGCCGCCACCGCTACGCTGAGAGCAGCGCCGTCAGTTCCGCCTGTTCCTGCGCCGACAATTCCGGGCGCCAGATGTCGAAGATCAGCACCACGCGGTCCTCTTGGCTGTCGTTCCACGCCTCATGCTCGATGGTGTCGTCGAAGATCATCAGCTTGCCCACCTGCCACTCGCGGACCTCGTTGCCGACGCGGAAGCAGCAGCCGGGCGGGACGATCAGCGGCAGGTGGCAGACCAGGCGGGTGTTGAACATGCCGGTATGCGGCGCGATCCGCGCGCCGGCCTTCAGCAGCGAGAACATGGCGGTCGGCGCGCGTCCCGGGATGTCGAGCAGCGGCGCGCGCTGCAGCGCGGCCCACGTCCGCGGGCAGCGCTCGATGACGCCCGGAACCGGCGCACCGTTCTCGACCAGGAACAGGGCGCTCCAGTCCTTGGCGCCGACCAGCGCCTTGTTGGCGTCGAGCCGGACGCTCTCCTGGTCGGCCTCGATGTAGGCGCGGAAATCATCGGTGCCGTCCTTCAGCAACGCGACGAGTTCGTCGCTGATGGCCGCGGTCGCGGCCTCGATCTCCGCGACCCAGTCGAAGCCGGCGGGATCGAAAAACTGCACGTGCGGCAGCTCGGGATAATAAAAGGTCGTCGGCTGCTGGAGGTAAAGTCGCTTGCGATCCGCGGCGAGGTCGAGCGACTGCTTGAGCCGCTTGCTCCAGGTTTCGGGCGGCATTCCGGCCCTCGCCAGGACCGCTTCGCGGCGGGCATGGGCACGGTCGTTGAGTTCAGTGAGCGTTCGCTCGGCGCGGCGGACTTCGGTCGCGACGTCGGCGGGTAGGTCGAGGCCCGCGGCATTGCGCAGCGCGGCCCGGTAAAAATAGATTGCCCCGGTCTCGTCGTCGCTGCCAGCGCGGCAGTCGCCTTTCATCACCAGCCCGAGGACGGACCTGGGATCGATCTCGAGCAGTCGGCCAAGCGCCGCTTCCTCGGCCGCAAGGTCGGTCCCGTAGCGGCAGGCGATGGCCAGCATCAGCCACGCTGTCGGATTGTCCGAGCCTGCTCCGGTCAGCTGTTCGAACCGCGTCCGTGCTTCGGCTATTCGGCCCTGCCGGAGCGCCGTGGTGCCGTCGCTGAGCAGGCGGTCTTGGTCGTCGGCGCTGAGCTCCATGCCGATTCCATAACCGGCGTCCGCGGATCGGGCCAGCGGAGCGGCTCGCCTCAACATTTGTTCATGCCGACTCCATCGCGCGGTCGGGTGGCGCGGCGCATCGTCCCGGCTCCTACGTGCCGAGGAGAATCACCATGAAGCAAATCGTGTTCGCGCTGGCCGCTCTGAGCCTGGTCGCGGGATCCGCCCCAGCGCTCGCCGCGCCGTGTAAGGACAAGGCCGGCAAGTTCGTCAAATGCCCGACCAAGCTCGTCGCCAAGCCCAAGATGTGCCGCAACGCCCAGGGTCACTTCATGAAATGCAAGGCGGGCCGACCCGCCGGCCGCTAACTCGTCAGCCCGGCTTCGGCTTTCCGTTCGGCCTCGGCGGCCTTCATCTGCTCGCTGCGCTCGGCGCGGTCGGCCATCGCCGTCCACGCCGCTTCGGAGCGGAGGCAGCGCTCGCGCACATGACCGAGCGTCGCGGCTTCGGCCTCGCCACGCGCCTGGGCGGCGCGGGCGAGGTAGAATTCGCGGTTAGTGTTACGATTGCTAACCACGGCGCGGTCACTCACCGGCGTCGTCACTCGCTTCCGGCGCGGTCGCTTCGTCGGCGGCCTTCAGATTCTCGGCCTTCAGCTTGCCGCGGTTGTCTTCCTGAAGGTCATAGCTGACGCGCTGGTTCTCGCGCAGCGTGCGCATGCCGGCACGCTCGACCGCCGTGATGTGGACGAACGCGTCCTGACCGCCGCCTTCCGGCGCGATGAAGCCGTAGCCTTTGCCTTCGTTGAAGAATTTTACGGTGCCGGTAGGCATGATTTAGTTCCTTCCTTGGGTCGGAGCCCGACTGCCGGACTCCGGGTGCTAGGAGCGAGCAAGAGAAGGAAAGAGGAGCCGCAAAGCGCCTGTAGACCGTCAGTTTGCGACTAGTAGCAAGCGCACCATAGGCGTGTCGGCCGCAAAATGTAAGGCGCAAAGGCACTTATTGATGACGACCGCGCCAGTAATGGAAGCATTGTCAGGGGGCAGGTCCGAATTGACCTCGCTTCTGACGCAAGAGAAAGCCAAAGCGAAATGATCGCTGCGTTGACCATCGCCCTCGTGACAGCCGTCGCCGCAAGGCCGCCCGAGACGCTGGCGGCCGAATGTCGCGCAAAGAACTTCCCATTCATGCACATCGACCGCTTCAATGCGATGATTGCGGGTCCCGGGCAGGTGCGCATGACGCCGATCGACTGGACCTCGCTTTCACCCGAGCGACAGCATGAACTGATCTGGACCCTCGCCTTCCACGCCTCATGCGCGGCGGGCCGCTACAAGATGGTGGATGTCCGAATTCTCGATCTCGACGGCCATGTGCTCCGTCGCCAGAAGGTCTCGACAGAGACGGCCGGCGCCTGCCACGGCGACATCGCGGGCGGTTCTCCCAACACACCCTGGTACCGCTGTTAAGTCGGCAGCTTCATGGCCCAAGCCTATCATTGCGGGGCACCAGGGCCAGCCCTGTTCGCGCACCGGGAAGATTTGCTGCGAGTTTCATTTTCCGTTCAAGTTGGACAAGGCTAAGCGGGTCTCCAACGCGACGCCTGATCACACCAGCACCAAACCTTGCCCGCCTACCGGCTCCCTTCTCCGCACGATCGTCCGCCGCTGCAGCGGCGCGCGACGGGGCTTGCGCTTACGCTGGCGGTCAACGGCGCGCTGCTGCTGGCGCTGCTGACGCTCGGCGTTATTCCATTGCCCGAGCGCAAGGAGAGCGAGGCGACGGTGGTCGACCTGATCCCCGAATCGCATGCCCGCCGAGCCGAGGCTGCGCGCTCGGCGCCGGCGGAGAGCAAGCCGGTACCCAAGCCACCACCGGTCGTGCTGCCGGTCAAGCCGAGCATCGCCCCGCCCCCGAAGCAGGCGCACAAATCGCCGTGGATCGAGATGTCCTCGACCGACATGGCAGCGGCCGACATCCGCAACCTGAAACCCGCGCCGGGCGAAGGCGACAGTGAGGAAGTCGGGCGCGGGCCGCACGGCGAGATCCTCTACGCGGCCGAATGGGCGCGGCACCCGACCGACGCTGAGCTTGGCGGTTATTTGCCGAAGAATGCGCCGGATGGCTGGGGTCTGATCGCCTGCAAGACGATCCCCGGCAATCGCGTCGAAGATTGCGTAGAGCTGGACCAGTCGCCGCGCGGATCGCACCTGGCCAGCGCGGTGCGCCAAGCAGCATGGCAGTTTCGCGTCCGCCCGCCACGGAAAAACGGCAAGCCGATGGTGGGCGAATGGGTCCGCATCCTGATCGACTATGAGCGGATCGGCGGCTGAAGCCCCGACGCTTGTTCGATGGCCGCAACTATGTTCAAATGCCGAACATGGCAGCAGTCCCGGTCAAGGCTCATCAGATCAAGTCGGTCGGCGGCGCGCATTCGTCCGACGGCAAATACGGCTTGATCCATTTCGTCCGCGAAAAGCCGATGGACGACGGCACGACGGACTTGTGGGTGGCGCTACCCAATGCGCTGCTGCCGTACCTAGCCTCGACCGCAGTCAAATCGATGCCGCAACCCAAAGGGACGTCGGTACCGAATATCATCAGCGCGCAAGGCGTGGCGCTGGGCGTCGGTCCGGCGGGCGAGGTTATCCTGTCCCTGACCATCGAC
>Ga0207668_10000067_pt1 | contig 83712 bp, 82 predicted proteins | sample KBSS43metaG_FD_184323 | JGI IMG/M metagenome (GOLD analysis project Ga0207668, IMG submission 184323) | Switchgrass rhizosphere microbial communities from Kellogg Biological Station, Michigan, USA - KBS S4-3 metaG (SPAdes) (version 2) | ecosystem: Host-associated > Plants > Roots > Rhizosphere...
CCATCGAGCAGGTCTTCGCCAAGCTCAAACACCTCATGCGCAAGGCCCAGCCAAGGGACGTCGAGGCCACGTGGCGCAAGGCCGGCCAACTCCTCGACCTCTTCAGCCCCCAGGAGTGCGCCAACTACTTCCTCAACGCCGGATACGGTTCCGTCTAATGGAGTCCCGCTCTAGCCCGACCGACGGTCAGCCGATGGTGACGATCTTCACGCGGTCGCCCGGCTTCAGCGGATCTCCGGGCTGCAGGCCGTTGATCGCCAGGAACAGCTCGCGTCGCCGATCCTCGACCGCCATCCGCGCGGCCAGGCTGTCGATCGTGTCGCCGGCGCGCACCGTCACCACCTGGATCCGGCGCGGCCGCGCCTCGGCGCGCTCAGCCTCCGAAAGCCGGCGCATGGAGCCGATCAGCGGGTCGAAGCCGCCGCCCTGCCCGGCCGGCGCGAGGGTCACGAAGTGGTAGGGGACCTGACCCACGGCGTAGACCGCGACCGTCACGTCCACCGCGCCGCGGCTTGTCCGGGCCTGAGCTGCGAGCACGACAGCGTCCAGCCCGTTGACGCGCGTGCGGCGCAGCTCGCCCGTATCGACCGGCGTCTGACCGGCCACCCGCCGCAGCACGGCGTAGGCTTCATCGGCGAGGTCGCCGCCACGCGCGCCGCTGGTCGGGCCGGCGAACTGGGCGATCTGCCCGGCCGGCCCCTGCAGGCTCACCGCCGCGGGGCTGTTGGCGAGCTGGAAGCCCTCGGGCGCGGTGAAGCCGATCCCAAGTCCCGGATGCAGGAAGCGGCGGCCGAGCACGACGCCTTGGGCCGGGTCGTCGCCGTAGACCAGGCCGTCCACCGCAGCGAGGTAGGCGTCCGAGGCGGGGCCTTGCGGCGGCGAAGGCCCGGCCGTGCGGCGCGCCTCGGCGACCGCACGGGCGATCCGATCGCCGGTGAGCGGGTGCGTGCTCGACCAGGCCGGCGTCGCCCGTGCCTTGGTCCCTTGATCGAGCGCCTCGAGCTGATCGCTGGCCTGCAAGGCGGAGAGCATGTCCGCGAGGCCCCAGGGGTTGTAGCGGGCGCTGGCCAGGTAGCGGGCCGACAGGCTGTCGGCCTCGAACTCCTGCGCGCGCGAATAGCTCAGCACATTGAGCTGGCCGACTTGGCTGGCCACGCTGGCGATGGTGCTGGACCCGGTGACAGCCCCCAGGATCACGGCGCCCAGGCCGGTGATCGCCGAGCGCGTCTGTCGACGCCCGGCATGATCGGCGGCCACGTGGCCGACTTCGTGGCCGAGCACGGCGGCGAGTTCGTCCTCGTCGCGGATCAGCGAGAGCAGGCCGCGGGTGACATAGATCTCGCAGCCCGGAGGGGTCGCCATGGCGTTCACCACCGGCGTGTCGAGCACCGTGAATCGGCAGCGACCGCCCTGCCCCGCGGCCGCGGCCATCCGCTCGCCGATGCGAGCGACATAGGCCGCCATCGGGCCGTCGTAGGCGCCGCCGAAGGCCTGCAGCACGGCGGCGCGCTGCTGGTCCGCCTGCGAAGCCGGCTGGGCGACGGCGGCGCTGGCCATAGCGGCGACGGCGAGGGCTGCGGCGGCGTTGCGTAGAGCGCGCGGGATCATGGCGGCGATCAAACGCCCTCGCGGGGCCGCAGGATCAGCTCGCGGTGTTCGAAATGGAAGGAATCCAGCTGCTTGAGGAAGCTCATGCCGAGCAGGGAGCTGCCCATGTCGGCTTGGTTCACGACCAGGGGGAAGTCCGCGAGAGCGATCGGCCCGACCTCGAAGCGGTCCGCCGAAACCAGCGCCCCATAGCCCACCCCGTTCGCGGTGAGGGCTTCGCGATCGTACCGCAGGCCGTTCACGTCCATGCCGACGCGCCGGGCGTCGTCGGGGCTCAGTACGGTGTCGGTCGCGCCGGTGTCCACCATGAAGCGGACGCGCTCGCCGTTGACCCGGCCCACCAGCCAGTAGTGGCCGTCCATACCTTGCGGCACGACGATTTCGCGCCCGCCAAGCGACACCGGCTCGCCGCCGCTGACCGCGACCCGCAGGCGACGGCCAGCGTCCTCGAGTTCATCCTGGTAGGTGAAGGCCATCGCCAGGAGGGCGACGACGCCGACCCAGATGATGGCGTAGCGCAGGTGCTGCGCACGAACCCTTCGCCCGGCGCGCAGGGCGCCCGCCGTCAGCACGAGGGCGAAGGCGGCGGTGTAGACGACCGAACCCCAATCGTCGCGCGTGGTGACCGCTTCAGGAAAGGCGCGAACCAGCGCCCAGATCAGGCCCGCCAAGGCCGCGCCGAAACACAGCCAGAGCGCCAGCCCCGCCCGCGGCCGGCCGTTCCACGGTCCCTGCTCCTGCGCCATGCCGCCCTCCCGCGCGAGAAGATAGCGTGGATGGCATGGGAGACAACTTGGTGGTGCGCCGAACGTCCCCTCCGTCTCGCCTGACGGCGCGATCCACCTCCCCGCTTCGCGGTGGCGGAGCGATTTCAGCTGCTCCCCCGTGCGACGGGGGAGCTGTCGGCGAAGCCGAATGAAGGGGCGTTGGCTTCTTAGCTGTCCAGGAAGCTGCGCAGCTTGCGGCTGCGGCTGGGGTGCTTGAGCTTACGCAGCGCCTTGGCCTCGATCTGGCGGATGCGTTCGCGGGTGACGCTGAACTGCTGGCCGACCTCTTCGAGGGTGTGGTCGGTGTTCATGCCGATGCCGAAGCGCATGCGCAGCACCCGCTCCTCGCGCGGGGTCAGCGAGGCCAGCACCCGGGTGGTGGTCTCGCGCAGGTTCGACTGGATCGCGGCGTCGATCGGCAGGACCGCGTTCTTGTCCTCGATGAAGTCGCCCAGGTGGCTGTCCTCCTCGTCGCCGATCGGCGTCTCGAGGCTGATCGGCTCCTTGGCGATCTTCAGCACTTTGCGCACCTTTTCGAGCGGCATGGCGAGCTTTTCGGCCAGTTCCTCCGGCGTCGGCTCGCGGCCGATCTCGTGCAGCATCTGGCGCGAGGTGCGGACGATCTTGTTGATCGTCTCGATCATGTGCACCGGGATGCGGATGGTGCGGGCCTGGTCGGCGATCGAGCGGGTGATCGCCTGCCGGATCCACCATGTGGCGTAGGTCGAGAACTTATAGCCGCGGCGGTACTCGAACTTGTCCACCGCCTTCATCAGGCCGATGTTGCCTTCCTGAATAAGATCAAGGAATTGCAGGCCGCGGTTCGTGTACTTCTTGGCGATCGAGATAACCAGGCGCAGGTTGGCCTCGACCATTTCCTTCTTGGCTTGCCGCGCCTCGCGCTCGCCCTTCTGCACCGTCTGGACGATGCGGCGGTAGTCGTCGATCGGAACGCCCGTCTCCTGCGCCAGCAGCGCGATCTCGGAGCGGATGTCGCCGATCTGGCCAGCGTCGTTCTCGGAGAACTTGGTCCAGCGCACGCCCAGCGCCTTGACCTGATCGGTCCAGTCCGGGCGCATCTCCGAGCCGAAGTACGCCTTCAGGAACTCGGTGCGGCTGATGCCGTAGCTGTCGGCCAGCCGCAGCAGGCGGCCTTCCAGTCCCATCAGGCGCTTGTTGATCGCATAGAGCTGCTCGACCAGCGCCTCGATGCGGTTGTTGTTCAGCTTCAGCGTCTTGAGGTGCTGGACGATGGTCGAGGTGGCCGCCTCGTAGGCGCGGCGATCCGCCTCCGACAGGTCCTCGCCCTTCAGCTTGGCGGCGACCAGCTTCTCCTGGAACAGCCGGAAGCTCTCGAACTCGGCGGCGATCGCGTCGAGCGTGGCCATGACGCCTTCGCGCAGCTCGGCCTCCATGGCGCTGATGGTCGGACCGGCGCCGTCGTCGAAGTCGTCCTCGTTCTCGCCTTCGCCTTCACCCTCGCCGCTGGCCTCGCCCTCAGCTTCAGCTTCCGCCTCGGCCGGCATCTCCGCAGCGCCCTGGACCTGGCCGCCGTAGGTCTGCTCCAGGTCGATCACCTCGCGCAGCAGGATCCGCCCGCCGCCCAGCTCCTCACGCCAGACCATGATGGCTTCGAAGGTCAGCGCGCTCTCACAGAGGCCGCGGATCATGGTGTCGCGGCCGGCCTCGATGCGCTTGGCGATGGCGATCTCGCCCTCGCGCGACAGGAGCTCCACCGAGCCCATCTCGCGCAGGTACATGCGGACCGGGTCGTCGGTGCGGTCGTAGGCCGGCTCCTTGGTCGTCTCGACCATGGCCGACTCTTCGCGGACCGCAACCTCGCCGCCCTCGGCGTCCTCTTCGGCCTCGACCACATTGACGCCCATTTCGGAGAGCATCGCCAAAGTGTCTTCGATCGCCTCGGAGGTGACCTCCTCGGACGGCAGCACCTTGTTCAGCTCGTCCATGGTGACGTAGCCGCGGGCTTTCGCCTGCTTGATGAACTTCTTGACCGCGGCGTCCGTCAGGTCGAGCAGCGGACCGTCGCCGCCCGTGGTTTCCGGGGTTTCCGCTTCGGCCGTATTGGTGCTCATCGAATTCTCCGAAATCGGCTTGGCGCGCCGTTGCAAGGCGCGGGCCGACAGATTGTGCGGGGAGGACGATCCGCTAAGGCCCCGCGACCTTACGACCCGTCTTCCGTCCAAATCGTTCCCGTTCTGATCGCGCGTTTCAGTGCGTCCCGCTCCGCCTTCAAACGCTCGAACGCAGCCATCTGCTCGCGACCGCGCAGGTCTCCCTTGGCGGCGCCGATGGCGTCGTCCAGCGCCGCCGCCCGTGACAGGGCGGCGAAGCCGCGCGACCACTGGGATCTCCGCGCATCGAGGGAGACATCTTCTTCGATGATGGGCGCGCCCGAAGTCGCAGCGGCCCGTTCGATGTCTGTCAAAAGCGCGCTAAATCCGCACGAGGCCAGATGGCGTCGCAAACCGTCGGTGTCAAGGCGGTCCGTTTCCAGCCGAAGCCGGATGATTTCCCTCACCAAATCCGAAAGCGACGGTTCGCCGAACCCTGTTGCGGTGAAAACGGCCTCCAGATGCTCGTCGAGAACGGAAGGTTCGACGATCGCCGCATGCGCCAGGGCGGCGGCCTGCGGGCCGAGAGCCCGGGAGAGGCGTTTTGCCGCAGCTTTGCCTTCAAGCGTGGAGCCCTGGGGCGGCGGCTGGGCCCCGCGCCAGCGGCCGCCCGAGCGGGGCGATTCGCGCCATCCGCCGCGGTCAGCGCTCCGCTGCGGGCGCGAGGCGGCGAGGTCCGCGTCGTAGCGCTGCAGCAGATCCTCGCGATAGGCTTGGCTCAGGTCCTTGTCGGCGATCAGCCCTGCGGCCGTCCGCAACCGGGATTTCAGCCCGGCGCGGCGCTCCGGCGTGTCCTGCGGCTCCAAGTTGCGTTCGCGGATGAACAGCGCCTCGGCGAAGGCGGTGGTCTGGGCGAGCTGCGCCTTCAGAGCGGCCGGCCCCTGCTCGCGCAGCACCTCGTCCGGATCCTTGCCGCCTTCGACGATGGCGAACTTGAAGCTCTTGCCCGGCTTCAGCAGCGGCAGCGCGCGGTCCATCGTCCGCGCCGCGGCCTGACGGCCGGCGCGGTCGCCGTCGAAACAAAGCGTGGGCTCCGGGTGATGGCGCCAGAGCATCTCCATCTGCTCTTCGGTCAAGGCCGTTCCCATCGGGGCGACCGCCGGCACGCCCGCGCGCTGGCAGGCGATCACGTCCATATAGCCCTCGACCACCGCCAGCGGCGGGTCCTCGCCTGACGGCGCGGCGGCCAGCATCTTCCGCGCCTCCGCCAGTCCGTAGAGATTGGCTCCCTTGTGGAAGACCGACGTCTCCGGGCCGTTCAGGTACTTCGCCCTGGCCTGCGGATCCATCGCCCGGCCGCCGAAGGAGACGATGCGGCCGCGCGGGTCGGTGATCGGGAAGATGATGCGGTCGCGGAACCGGTCGTAGGGCGCGCCCCCGTCCTCGGGCGCGATCAGCAACCCGGCTTCGACGAGCGCCGGAGGCCGCGCCCCCTTGGCGATCAGATAGTCCTTCAGCGCCGTACGGCTTGCGGGTGAGAACCCGAGGCGGAAGCGCCCCCATTCCCCCTCCGGCAGTCCGCGGCGCTCGAGATAGGCCCGGGCGTCGCGCCCCACGGGCCGGCGCAGCTCGCCCTCGAACCACTGCGCCGCCAGCTCCAGCCAGTCGGAAAGCCCCTGGCGCTTCTTCTCCTGCTCGGCGGCGCGCGGATCGACAGCCGGCAACGGAACCCCCGCCTCCGATGCCAGCCGCTCGACGGCCTCGGAGAAGGACAGCCGCTCAGTCTCCTGCAGAAAGGTGATCAGGTCGCCGGTCTTGCCCGACGAGAAGTCGAAGAACTGGCCCTTGTCGTCGTTGACGTAGAAGGAGGGGGTCTTCTCCTTGGTGAAGGGCGAGAGGCCGACGTACTCGCGCCCCTGCTTGCGCAGCTTCACCGTCTTGCCGATCACGTCGGACGGGCGCAGGCGGGACTTGATCTCGTCCAGGAACCGCTCGTCGTACCTTACGGCCATCTATCTTTCCGCCAGCCTCCGTACGTTTGGCCATACCCGTTCGCGGCTTACGAGTCGCGCGGACATAGAATCACGGTGAGGGTGAAGGGCGCCAGGGCCGCGCTTGCACGCCCTTGATGCGACACCGGCGAAGGCGCCGGAACTTTCGAGGCTTTAATGAGCTTGCCGCGTCGGCGGTGCTACAATGGCCGCGCTTCCGCCAGCTGAGAGATGCAAGACATGGCCATGTGGCTGCGCCTGTTGGGCGCCGTGCTGATCACCGCGATCGCCGTGGCGGCGCTCGACTACTTCGGCGTGCGCAACGGCTGGCCGGGCGGGCGTACCGACGATGCGCCGCACGACGCCCAAAGCCGGCTGCGCGAGCTGTTCTGGTTCGCGGCCTTCGTCTTCGTCATGGGCATGTCGGTGGTGGCCGCCGTGCGGCGCTGGCGGGGCCAGCTCAAGCGCGTCCTCGTGCGCTCAGTTCGGCGCGACGTGCGCTAGCTTGTCAGGATTTCGCACGACATAGATCGCCGCGATACGGCCGTCCGGGCCCGGTTCCAGAGCGATGGTCTGCGGGCCGTCCGCCAGTTCGAGCACCACGCCCGGGGCGCCGTTGACCAGGGCGAACCGCACCGCCTTGGCCTCGAGCGGTCCATTGCGCCAGGCGATGCGACGGTGGAAGTCGGCGATGTCCTCCGGTCCCACGAGCACCCGAAGCGCCGCGCGACGCTTGCCGCCGCCGTCGGTGACCATGATCGCGTCTTGCGCCAGAAGGGCCGCCAAAGCAGAGGCGTCGCCGCTGGCGGACGCCGCGACGAAGGCGTTGGCCAGGCGCTCGGCCTCCGCCCGGTCGACCGCGTAGCGCGGCTTGGCGTCCCGGACATGGGCCTTGGCGCGCGCCGCGAGCTGGCGCACGGCGGGCTCGGTCCGGCCCAACGCCTCGGCGATGGCCGCATAGTCCTCGTCGAAGGCCTCGCGCAGCAGGAAGACCGCCCGCTCGAGCGGCGAGAGCCGCTCGAGCGCCAGCAGGAAGGCGACCGAGACGTCCTCCGCCCGCTCGACCGGATCCTCGGCGAGCGGCTCGATCAGCGGCTCGGGAAGCCAGGGCCCGCGGTAGGCCGCCCGCTCCGCCTTCGCCGCCCGCAGACGGTCGAGGCAGAGGTGGGTGGTCGTGCGCACCAGCCAGGCGGCGGGGTCGGCGACGTCGGCGCCGGCCCTCGTCCAGCGCAGCCAGGCGTCCTGCACCGCGTCCTCGGCGTCGCCGACCGAGCCCAGCATGCGATAGGCGAGCCGCTTGAGCCGGCCGCGCTCGGCCTCGAACTCCGCGGTGCGCGTCGCGTCCATGGCGCTCAGCCTAGGCCGCGATCGCTGCGCGCGCGACCGGCGCCGCAACGCCGTCCACGACAATTCGTCCTGCATGGCCCATCTCCGGGTCTGATGGCCCAAGGACGCGGGAGCCGTTCGATCTGTGACATCATCGCGTGGCGTCCGGCCCGCATTGACCGGGGCGGCGCCAACCCTTACCTACGTGGCCGTTTGAACGGCGGGCGGGGGTTCCCCTCGGCCCGCCTTTTTGCGACCGTCCGTCAGTCAAGGAGCCCTCTCCCATGAGCCGAGATCTGCTGCCCGGCGTCACCGGCGTGCTGGCGCTCGCGGACGGAACCATCTTGCAGGGGATCGGCGTGGGGGCGGTCGGCGAGGCGGTCGGCGAGGTGTGCTTCAACACCGCCATGACCGGCTACCAGGAGATCCTGACCGACCCCTCCTACATGGCCCAGATCGTCGCCTTCACCTTCCCGCACGTGGGCAATGTCGGCACGAACCTGGAGGACGTCGAGCAGATGTCCGGCGCGGCCGAAACCGCCGCGCGGGGCGCGATCTTCCGCGACGTCCCCACGGGGCCGGCCAACTGGCGGGCCGACGCCGACCTGGAGACCTGGATGAGCCGCCGAGGCGTGGTGGGCCTGGCCGGCGTCGACACCCGCGCGCTCACCCGCAAGATCCGCGAGAAGGGCATGCCGCACGGGGTGATCGCGCACGCGCCGGACGGGGTCTTCGATCTCGAAGCGTTGGTGGCGAAGGCGCGGGATTGGCAGGGGCTGGTCGGCCTCGACCTCGCCAAGGACGCCTCCTGCCTGCAGCCGTTCGTCTACGACGAGGGGCTCTGGGCCTGGGGCGAGGGCTACGAAAAGCCTGCCTCCTCGCCCAAGTACGAGGTGGTGGTCGTCGACTTCGGCGTGAAGCGCAACATCCTGCGGGCGCTGACCTCGGTCGGCGCGCGGGTCACGGTGGTGCCGGCCAAGACCTCGGCCGAAGAGGTGCTGGCCCGTAAGCCGGACGGCGTCTTGCTGTCGAACGGCCCGGGCGACCCGGCGGCGACCGGCGCGTACGCCGTGCCCGAGATCAAGAAGCTGGTCGACAGCGGCACCCCGGTATTCGGCATCTGCCTGGGCCACCAGATGCTGTCGCTGGCGCTGGGCGCCCAAACCCGGAAGATGGACCAGGGCCACCACGGCGCGAACCACCCGGTGAAGGACCTGACCACCGGCAAGGTCGAGATCGTCTCCATGAACCACGGCTTCACCGTGGACCGCGACAGCCTTCCCGCCCCGGTCGTCGAGACCCACGTCTCCCTATTCGACGGCACCAACGCCGGCATCGCCCTGCATGACCGGCCGGTCTTCTCCGTCCAGCACCACCCGGAAGCCTCGCCCGGCCCGACCGACAGCCTCTACCTGTTCGAGCGGTTCGCGGGCTTCATGGACGCGGCGAAGAAGTAGAACGTTTCGCCTGCAGGCCGCGGCGCTTCCGTGCGCCGTTGGCGCAGGTAACCTTAATCAATCTCCGGTTGTAATGGCAAAGCTCGCAGCCTAGGCTTCCAAGCCTCGGGGCGTCCCGCGTATCAGCGCGCTCTCGAGAACAGTCACGAGTCCATGACGGGGGGCGATACCTTGAAATGGAGACCTGATGTGAAACGACTGGCTTTCGTCACCGCTCTTTCCGCCCTGGCCCTGTTCGCCACCCAGGCGGCGGCGGTCACCGTGCTCAACACCACCCAGGCAGACGTGAAGAAGGAATGCGCGGGCAAGACCAAGTGCAGCGCCGCCTGCGGCAGCACGCTCTGCGACTACGTCTGCGAAGACCCGAAGAAGCAGTGCACGGTCGCGATCTTCCTGAAGAAGCCGCCCGCGCCGAAACATCCGACGGCCTCGACCGCTGCAGGCGCCGCCAAGGCGGCCGTCCATTAGGCGCAGCGTGCAGCGTGCCGGCGAACGGCATGCTGCACGCATGGGCCTCGCCTTAAGGCATCAGCACCGTATCGACCACGTGGATCACGCCGTTGGACTGGTTCACGTCGGCGATGGTGACGTGGGACTTGCCGCCCTTGGCGTCCAACAGCCAAAGCCCGCCGTCGCCAGCGAGTTGAGCGGTGAGCATCTCGCCTTCCACCGTCTTCAGCGCCGCCTTGCCGCCGTTCGCTTTGGCCTTCGCCATCAGGTCGTGCGCCGACATCTTTCCGACCAACACATGGTAGGTGAGCACCTTGGTGAGCGTCGCCTTGTTCTCGGGCTTCACGAGGGTGTCGACCGTCCCCGCCGGCAGCTTGGCGAAGGCCGCATTGGTCGGCGCGAAAACCGTGAACGGCCCCGGGCCTCGCAGGGTGTCGACCAGGCCCGCCGCCTTCACCGCGGCGACCAGGGTGGTGTGATCCTTCGAGTTCACGGCGTTGTCGACGATGGTCTTGGTCGGATACATGGCCGCCCCGCCGACCATCACGGTGTGGTCCATGCCCTCGTGGGACATCGAGCCCATCATCTCGGCAGAGGCGTAGCCGCCGGCCGCCGCCGCGATCGCCAGTCCCGCGGCCGCCGCCGCGAAAAGCTTGCCCGTCATAGTGCTGTCCTCCGTTTGCGTCGCTCCCGCTGGGCGACCCTGGCGGTACGGGACGGCGAACACCCCGGATGCGGTCAGCGCTTCAGATTTTTCCCAGCTTGCCCATGGCCGCGATCGGGCCGGACGGCGCGGTCTTCATCGGCGAGCCGCCGGGCGGCTCGACCGAGACGGCGATCGCCGAGCCGGGGGTGAACATCGGGGCCATGTCCTTGGGCATCGGCATGGACTTGGAGGCGCCCGGCTCGATCATGCCCAGCGAGTGCGGCTTGCCGTCGGCGGGGATCACCCAGAGCTGGTGGACGTGGGCCGCATCGCCGCCCGGCTGGACCAACGAGGTGATGATCAGCGCCTGACGGGCGGGGTCGTAGGCGGCCACGAACATCGGATGGCTCCCCTCGCCCGGCGTCATCAGGCTGGCGTTGAGCAGGGGCGCAGGCTGCGGCGGCGGCAGGAAAACCGGCGGTCGCCTGACCGCCATCATGGCGAGCGCCATGCTGGCGGCGGCCAGGGCCAAGGAGCCGATCGTCGCGCCGCGCCAGAAGCGCAGGCGGCGCCGGATCGCGGCGTTGTTGTTGGCCGGCAGGACGCGCTCGATTTCGGCCCAGGCGGAGGGCGACGGCGCGACCGGCGCGAGGCCCTCGCCCAATGGCGTGAGCCGTGCGCTCCATTCTGCGACCAGGGCCGCGAACGCGGGATCGGCCGCCATCCGCGCCTGCGCCTCCGCGCGTTCGTGAGCGCTCAGCACGCCCAGCGCATGCTCGGCGGCCAACGCCTCCAGGCCGGACAGTTCGGGGGGCTCGCTCATCGCTCCAGGCACCCCTTCAGCCGTGCGAGGCCGCGGCGGATCCAGCTCTTCACCGTGCCTAGCGGCGTCTCCATCCGCTGGGCCAGGGCCTCATAGGTGACGCCCTCGAAGAAGGCGGTTCGGATGACGGCGGCGGTCCGTGGGTCGAGTTCGGATAGGCAGCCCGTCAGCCGCGCAGCGTCGTCCGCCGCGACGAGCCGATCCTCCGCACCGACCAGGCCCTCGTCGGCGATCTCGAGGCCCTCGACCGGATCGCTCTTGGCCAGCGGCCCGCGGGCGCGCAGCCGGTCGATGGCGCGATTGCGCGCGATCGTCGCGATCCAGGTCGTGACACTGGCCCGCGCCGGATCGAAGCGGTCGGCCCGGCGCCAGACGGTGACATAGACGTCCTGCAGCACGTCCTCGGACTCCTCCCGGTCGGAGAGGATACGCAGGCAGATGGCGAAAAGCTTCGACGAGGTCGCCTCATAGAGGCGCCGCAGGGCCGCGCGGTCACCCTGGGCGATCCGGGGCATGAGCGGGGCGAGCGGGTCGATGGCGGCAGGGGGCAAAGGGTCTCGGGCGGCCGGTTGAGCTGGCGCGAGGCTGCCCCGCTTGCGCCGCGCGGGCAAGGGCCGAGCTTTTGGTCCGTCCACGCAAAACGGCCGGCGTGGACCGGCCGTCGCATCAGCTCGGCGAACCGAGCGTCAGGCGGCGTTCTTCCTCGGACGGCGCGCAGCGCGCTTCGCCTGGGTGGCGGCCATGCGTGCGGCGCGGCGCTCGGCGGCGGCCTGTTCCAGAGGCTCGATCAACTCGGCGGCCTGGGACTGCTGCTTCTCGTCGCCCTGCGCGCTCAAGCGTCGCGCGTTGGCAAGCAGGTTCACGACCTCCTCATCGCTCAGGTAGGGGATCTTCTCGATCAGACTCACGGCGCGTCTCCACTCCTCGGCGCATCCTGGGCGCTACATGCCTTTCAATATGGCTGGGCGGGATTTTGGTTGCTGATACATCAGGGTTTTTCCGATCCAGCGGTCGGCTTGGGGCCGTCCGATGCCGCCGGATCGTCGCGGAATCGCGACGCTGCGACGGCGCCCGCCGGCGTTGGCCGCCGCGGCGCAGCAATTCTGCGCATGTGGCGGCCGCAATCCGCCTTGCGCGCACCTCGCCAAGCCTCTAATTCGGCGCCTTAACCTGCATGGCTGAACGGCGTCGGGCGCGCGGATTGCGCGGCCGTCCTTGCGCGCGAGACGAAATGCCCAAACGCACCGACATTTCTTCGATCCTGATCATCGGCGCGGGCCCGATCGTGATCGGCCAGGCGTGCGAGTTCGACTATTCCGGCGTCCAGGCCTGCAAGGCGTTGCGGGCGGAGGGTTATCGGATCGTGCTGGTGAACTCCAACCCGGCGACGATCATGACCGATCCGAACGTCGCCGACGCCACCTACATCGAGCCGATCACGCCGGAGATGGTCGAGAAGATCATCGCCAAGGAACGGCCCGACGCCCTGCTTCCCACCATGGGCGGCCAGACCGCGCTCAACACCGCGCTGGCGCTGGAGCGCATGGGCGTGCTGGAGAAATACGGGGTGGAGATGATCGGCGCGCGGGCCGACGTCATCGACAAGGCCGAGGACCGCCAGAAATTCCGCGACGCCATGGACGTGATCGGGCTGGAAAGCCCCAAGAGCCACGTCGCCCACACGCTCGAAGAAGGGCTGGCGGGCTTAGAGCTGGTCGGCCTGCCGGCGATCATCCGCCCGTCCTTCACCCTCGCCGGCACTGGCGGCGGAATCGCCTACAACATCGAGGAATTCCGCGAGATCGTCGAGCGCGGGCTCGACCTCTCCCCCACCACCGAGGTCCTCATCGAAGAGAGCGTGCTGGGCTGGAAGGAGTACGAGATGGAGGTCGTCCGCGACAAGGCGGACAACTGCATCATCGTCTGCTCCATCGAGAACGTCGACCCGATGGGCGTGCACACCGGCGACTCGATCACCGTGGCGCCGGCGCTGACCCTCACCGACAAGGAATATCAGCGCATGCGGGCGGCCTCGATCGCCGTGCTGCGCGAGATCGGCGTCGAGACCGGCGGCTCCAACGTGCAGTTCGCGGTGAACCCCGCCGACGGGCGCATGGTCGTCATCGAGATGAACCCGCGGGTCAGCCGCTCCTCGGCTCTGGCCTCGAAGGCGACGGGCTTCCCGATCGCCAAGGTCGCCGCCCGATTGGCGGTGGGCTACACCCTCGACGAGCTGATGAACGACATCACCGGGGCGACGCCGGCCTCGTTCGAGCCCAGCATCGACTACGTCGTCACCAAGATCCCGCGCTTCGCCTTCGAGAAGTATCCGGGCTCCGAGCCCGTGCTCACCACCTCGATGAAGTCGGTGGGCGAGGTCATGGCCATCGGCCGCACCTTCGCCGAGAGCCTGCAGAAGGCGCTGCGCGGCCTGGAGACGGGGCTTTCCGGCCTCGACGAGATCGCCATCGAGGGCGCGTCGGACCCTGAGAACGGCCACGCCGCGATCCTGCGCGCGCTCGGCCAGCCCACGCCCGACCGGCTGCGGGTGATCGCCCAGGCCTTCCGCATGGGCCTGACCTGCGACGAGATCCAGGCCGCCTGCTCCTACGAGCCCTGGTTCCTGCGCCAGATCGAGAACCTGGTGAAGGAGGAGGCGCGCGTCGCCCGCGAGGGCCTGCCCGCCAACGCCGTCGACTTCCGCAGGCTGAAGGCGCAGGGCTTTTCCGACGCCCGGCTGGCCAAGCTGACCCACACCACCGAGGCCGAGGTGCGCGAGCAGCGGCGCGGCCATGGCGTGCGGCCGGTGTTCAAGCGTATCGACACCTGCGCCGGCGAGTTCCGCGCCGAGACGCCCTACATGTATTCGACCTACGAGACGGGCGCGCTGGGCCAAATCCCCGACTGCGAGAGCGAGCCCTCGGAAGCGAAGAAGGCCATCATCCTTGGCGGCGGGCCGAACCGCATCGGCCAGGGGATCGAGTTCGACTACTGCTGCTGCCACGCCGCCTTCGCGCTCGACGAGATCGGCGTCGAGTCGATCATGGTGAACTGCAATCCGGAGACCGTCTCGACCGACTACGACACCTCCGACCGGCTCTATTTCGAGCCGCTGACGGCCGAGGACGTGCTGGAGCTGATCGAAGTCGAGCGCTCGCGCGGGACCCTGCTGGGCGTCATCGTCCAGTTCGGGGGCCAGACGCCGCTCAAGCTCGCCAAGCCCTTGGAGGACGCGGGCATCCCGATCCTTGGCACAACGCCGGACGCCATCGACCTGGCCGAGGACCGCGAGCGGTTCCAGCAGCTGCTGCACAAGCTGAAGATCGCCCAGCCGGAGAACGCCATCGCCCGCTCGGCGGAAGAGGCCTTCGCTGGCGCGCACAAAGTGGGCTACCCCGTCGTGATCCGCCCCTCCTATGTGCTGGGCGGCCGGGCGATGGAGATCGTTCGCGATGACGAGCAGCTCGAGCGCTACATCAATACAGCGGTGCAAGTCTCTGGCGATTCACCCGTTTTGATCGATCAGTACCTGTCTCGCGCGACCGAGGTCGACGTCGACGCCCTGTGCGACGGCGAGAGCGTCTTCGTGGCCGGCGTGATGGAGCACATCGAGGAGGCGGGCGTGCATTCCGGCGACAGCGCCTGCTCGTTGCCGCCATTCTCGCTGAAGCCGCAGACCATCGCCGAGCTCAAGCGGCAGACCGAGGCTATGGCGCGGGCGCTGAACGTGCGCGGCCTGATGAACGTCCAGTTCGCCATCGAGGAGCCGCACTCGGACGCGCCGCGCATCTATGTGCTGGAGGTCAATCCGCGCGCCAGCCGCACGGTGCCCTTCGTGGCCAAGACCATCGGCCGGCCGCTGGCCGCCATCGCCGCCAAGGTGATGGCCGGCGAGCCCCTCGCTGGCTTCGCGCTCGCCGACACGACCTACGACCACATCGCGGTGAAGGAGGCGGTCTTCCCGTTCGCCCGCTTCGCCGGCGTGGACACGGTGCTCGGGCCGGAGATGCGCTCGACCGGCGAGGTGATGGGGCTGGACTGGGTGCGGCCGGGTGAAGGCCTGGGGCCCGCCTTCGCGCGCGCCTTCGCCAAGAGCCAGCTGGGAGGCGGCACGGCCCTGCCGAAGGAGGGCTGCGTCTTCGTCTCCGTGAAGGACTCGGACAAGCCGTGGATCCTCGAACCGGTGCGGCTGCTGGCCGCCCAGGGCTTCCGCATCCTCGCCACCGGCGGCACGGCAGGCTTCCTGGCGGCGCAGGGCATCGCCGTCGAGCACGTGAAGAAGGTGCTGGAGGGCCGCCCGCACATCGTCGACGCGATGAAGAACGGCGAGGTGCAACTGGTCTTCAACACCACCGAGGGCAAGCAGTCGCTGGTCGACTCCTTCGAGATCCGCCGCACCGCGCTAATGGGGAAGATTCCGTACTTCACCACAGCGGCCGGCGCGCTGGCGGCGGCCCAGGCCATCGTCGCCACGGCGCAGGGCCCGCTGGAGGTGCGTCCGCTGCAAAGCTACGCATAAACGCCCGAAAGGCGAAAAACTTCGGCGGTTTCGTCAAAACTTCACATTGACCGTCGGTATTTGGAGGCGCAGGCTCGACTTATCGCCCGGCTGCGGCCCGGCGGTGAGGAGCGCCTCCCGGCGTTTTCTGTAAGCCGAGAGCGTCCTTGCGGCAGCCGTCGCAGTCCGGAGTGGGACGGAGACGTCCCAATCAGGGGATTGTGAGGACGCGTATGTCGACCGAACGAGACGTTGAACACCAACATCATCACCGCAATCGCCACATGGCGCAGCGGTTCGAGAACCTGATTGGCATCCTGATGGTCATCGCCATCGCCGTGCTGGCGATCGGCCTGATCTACGGGATCGTCAATTCAGGCGCGACGCCCAGCTACCTCCGGTAGCCAGGCGACGGTTCGGCCCGGCGCGGGACCGCCTTTCGGTCCCGCAGCTGAGGCGCGAGCGCTGAAGACCGTCCGGGACGCATCCCGGCGCGGAGGGGTGGGTTTGCGGCGCGCGCGTCCCGGAAACGTGACGCACACTTCGATCGCAGAAGCGCCATCGACGCGGCAGGCGGCCTCTAGTATCGAGCCCGCCCATGACCGCGACCCTCAATGTGATCTTCGGACCCTCTGGCGCCGGCAAGACGACCTACGCCAACGCCTTCGCTCGCCGCGAAGGCGGCGTCGCCTTTATTCTTGACGAGTGGATGGCGCGCCTCTTCGGACCCGACATCCCCGCCCAGGTGGAATATCCGTGGTTGCTCGAGCGGGTCGGCCGCTGCGAGGCGCAGATCTGGTCCACCGCCGCGGCGGTGCTGTCCAGCGGAACCTCGGTGATTCTCGACCTCGGCCTGATGCGCAAGGCCGACCGCGACCGGGTGCGCGAGATCGTCGAAGCGGTCGAACTGCCGGTTCAGTGGCACTTCGTGACCGCTGCGCAGGCGGTGCGCCGCGCGCGGGTGGCCGAACGCACCCAGGCTCACGGCAGGTCCTTCGCCCTGCAGGTCACCCCTGACATGTTCGAGTTCGTCGAGGGGGTGTTCGAGCCTCCGATGGAGGATGAACTTGCCGGTGCGGTTATTAGCGAAAGTGAATGACGGGAACTCAGCGGTCGGAAGAGCGCTCCGACGCCCTATAGGCCCGGCCGAAAGTTGGTCGACGGGCCGCAACCCTTGAGTTTTGCGGCGCACAATTCTATTCTCTTTCCCCCCGGACGCCTGCGCCCGCGGCCGGAAAGCTGAGCATCCAACTAGGGCGAACCCGAGTCATCACCTCTATGGAAAAAGTCCCGATGACCGCCGAGGGCTATCAGGCCCTCGACGAAGATCTCAAGCGTTTGAAGACGATCGAGCGGCCGGCCGTGATCGCAGCCATCGCCGAAGCCCGATCACACGGCGATCTCTCCGAGAACGCCGAGTACCACGCTGCGAAAGAACGCCAAGGCTGGATCGAGGGGCAGATCGCCGACATCGAGGACAGGATGGCGCGCGCCCAGGTTATCGACGTCTCCAAGCTGTCGGGACGCCAGGTGAAGTTCGGCGCGACGGTGTCCCTGGTCGACGAGGACACCGAGGACGAGGCCCGCTACCAGATCGTCGGCGAGCACGAGGCGGACGTGAAGCGCGGGAAGGTGTCGATCACCTCCCCCATCGCCCGAGCCATCATCGGCAAGGAGACCGGTGACGTGGTCGAGGTCAACACGCCGGGCGGGGTGAAGGCCTACGAGATCTTGAAGGTCGAGTGGATCTGACCGAGCGGGCGTGACCGAACGCCCCCTCAGCCAGCTTCGCCGACGGCTCCCCCGCCTACGGGGAGCATCTATTACTTCCAGATCCTCTACCGCGCAGCGGCGGAGGTGGATCGCCGAAGGCGAGACGGAGGGGGCGTTATCGCACCGCCCTTGCCCAGAAGCCGCCGTGTTTGCAGGGGATGCGGGAGCATGACCGAACCGCGAATCCTGTTTGTCGTCGACGCCGGCGCCCAGGTCGGAGGCGGCCACGTCATGCGTTCGCTGACGCTCGCCGGCGCGCTGGGCGCCCACGGCGCGCGATGCGCCTTCGTCAGCCCGCCGGCCGTGGGCGCGATTCTCGAGGCTTTCGCCCCGGCGATGACGCGGGTTGCAGCCGGATCGACCGAACCGCGCGACCTGATTGCGGCCGCGGCCGCCGAGTCGTTCGACGCCGTGGTGTTCGATCACTACGCGCTGGGCGCGCGGGAACACCAAGCGATCGCCCAGAACCGCCCTGCCCTCGTGATCGACGACCTCGCTAACCGCGAGTTGCACGCCGAGTTGGTGCTGGACAGCGGTCCGGAGCGCAAGGCCGAGGACTACGAGGGCCTGATCCCTCTGGAGGCGCGCATGTTGCTTGGACCGGCTTTCGCCCCGGTGCGACCGGAGTTCGCGGCGCTGCGCGAAACCGCGCTCGCCTGGCGCGGCGAGCCGGTTCAGCGGATTCTCGTCGCCATGGGCCTGACCGACGTCGGCGGCGTGACCGCCCGCATCGTCGAGCGCCTGCGCCTGCGGGTGGGGGACATCGGCCTCGACGTGGTGCTGGGCTCCGCGGCGCCTAGCCTGGCCGGCCTGCTCAAGGTCGCCCGCCGCGACACCCGGCTCACCGTCCACGTCGACACCCCGCACATGGCGAGGCTCACCGCCGAGGCGGACGTGGCGGTGGGCGGCTCGGGCTCGGCGACGTGGGAAAGATGCGTGCTCGGGCTGCCGAGCCTGCAGGTGATCCTCGCCGAAAACCAGCGTCCGGCCGCCGAGGCCCTGGCGGCGCGCGGGGCGGCGCTGATCGCCGATATCAGAGCCCCGGACTTCGAGGCTCAGTTCGACCGCGCCCTCACCCGCCTGCTCATCGACGCCGGCCTGCGGCGCGGGCTGGCGGCCGCCAGTTCCGACCTCTGCGACGGCGAGGGCGCCGAGCGGGTAGCCCAGGCCCTGCTACAGCGAATGCGGCAGGCGGCCTGAACCTAGCGGTCAGGCCGATCGCGCGCGAAGCGGATGATGGCGCCGTTGCGGTCGTCGGCCACCCAGAGCGCGCCGTCGGACGCCACGATCACGCCGGCCGGCGCGCCCATGGGACGGACGCCCGCGACCCGGTTCCAGCCGGGCGTCAGGTCATGGCCGTCCGCGGCAGGCCCGAAGGCGAACGGACGACGACCGCCCGATGCAGCGAACCTGGGCTGGCTGGAAGGCCTGGGCGTTCCGTTCACGTCGACGTCGTAGGCGAGAATGCGACCGCCGGTGCTGCGATAGCCGTGCAGGGTCACGATCAGCTTGCCGCGCAGCGACGGGAACATCGCCCCGTCGTAATAGACCATCGCGATCGGCGCGGCGTGCGGCGGCAGCAGGAGGACCGGCGGGGTGTGTTGTGGGCCGTCGCAACGCATCATCCCCCTGTCGCGCCACGCCGGCGCCGGCGTCGCAACGTTCACGCAGTATGGCCAGCCATAGTTTCGGCCCGCCTCCAACCGGTTGATCTCGTCGTAGGGAAAGAAGCGGTCGGCCACGTCGATGCTGTTCTCGGCCTGGAGGATCGTGCCGGACCGATGCCTCGCCAGCGCCAGCGAGTTGCGCAGGCCCGTGGCGAACACAGCGGGCGCGATGTCCCACCGGCCCGAGCCCAGGTAGGCGTACCGCCAGATGGCCGCGGCCGGCCGGTCGCCCATGACCTCCGGGCAGGGTCCCCCCAGCGCATTGGGATCTGGCGCGCATTGGTCTGATGGCGCGCCGACGTTGACCAGCAGGTCGCCATCGGCGTCGAACAGGAAGCTCGATAGCGGGTGGCGGTCCTCGTGCAGGCGGTTGCGCGGCAGGTCCGAGACGACGACCTGGATCGAGGCCGGCACGTCCTCCGCGTCGGGATCGAAGCGGACGATCCGATCCATCTCGCCGAGATAGACGCCGCCGTCCGGGCCGACCGCGATGGCGTGCGGCAAATTGAGGCCGCCGAGCAGCTGGCGAAGCTCCGGCTTGCCACCGGGACGCGCCCGCAGCCGCCAGACGGCGCCGTGTCCGGGATCCCAGCTTCCCAGGTCGACCACCAGCATGTCGCCGTCCGGGAGCTGAAGCAGGTTGCGCGGCAGGCGCAGGACGCGCCGGGAGGGCTTGAGCCCCTCGGGCGGCGGGCCGAAGACGAGGCCGGCGCACATCCCCTTGGCCATGCCGATCCGAAGCTTTGGATAGCCGTCGCAGGTCTGGCCGGCGAGCCGCGCGAAGCCCTGGCGAACGGGAGCGGCCGCGGCCGTTTGCGCCAGGCACGAGGCCATGGCCGCCAGCAGGACGGCGCAGAGCCTTCTCATCGAACGGCCGGCGTCACGCCAGATGGGCGTTCACCACATCGATGCCGGCCGCGCGCACCGCGCCCCGGCGGAAGCGGTAGCGGAGCGTTATCCGCTCCTGCTGGGCCGCGGCGTCGCCCCACAATGTCCAGCCGTGCCGCAGGGCGGCCGAGCCCGCCTCGCCCGCGAAGACGTATTCGTCGAGGCGCATCTCGCGCTTCATGCCGTTGCGGCAGCGCCAGGCGCCGGGCGCGGTGCGCTGCAGACACGCCGATGTTTCCAGCGGCCCCATGCGATGGCTGCCTTCCAGCAGGCGAAGGCCCTCGGCGTCGCCCACGGCGTGGAGATTGACGTCCAGCGTCAGCACCTCGGCGGGCCAGACGTCCTGGTACGGATCCTGCCGCAGGTCGCCGGCGGCGCAATAGACGATGTCCCGCCGCTCCGGCCGAAAATATGGCGCGAGGTCGCCCTCCCCCGACGCGAAGAGACGCCGCCGAACCCACTGCGGGATCGCAGCCTCCGGCAGCAGGCAGATCACCTCGCGGCCGAGGATACGGTAGTCCGGGCCGAGCAGGCTCCACAGGGCCTCCACGAGTTGCGGCGCACGCTCGATAAACTCGAGTTTGCCATCGAATCCGTCGAGCAGGCCGCGGCCCCCCCGCGCCTCGGGCGCTTCGGCGAACTCGTCCTCTGTCAGGAACAGGCTGGCGTCAAAGCGCCGATCCCTGCGGATCTCCGCCAGCAGCTCGGCGCAACCGCGCGGGCTGACCGCCTCGTCGAAGACGTAGAGGCCGTGGCGCATCAGCTCCGAGACCACCGCCTCCGAGAGGCTCCAGGCGGCGTAGTCGGTTCTGGCCAGGGCGTTCATGCGGAATCTCCAGACGCGATCACGCAACCGTAGGCAGACTCGCCTTAATCTCGCCTTACGCCTTACGGCCGCTGCGACATCACGTGCCGCGGCGCATGGGAGAGCCGCCCTGATCCTCGCCATCCTCCAGGCCCGGATGAGCTCCAGCCGGCTGCCCGGCAAGGTGCTGAAGCCGTTGGCCGGCGCGCCGATGATCCTGCGCCAGATCGAGCGCGTGCGTCGCGCCGCCCGGGTGGATCGCCTGGTGGTGGCGACGAGCGCGGAAGCCAGCGACGACCCGCTGGCCGAGACGCTGGCGGCGGCGGGCGCCGATCGGTTCCGCGGGCCGCTGGATGACGTGCTGGCCCGCTTCCTTGGCGCGCTGAACGCCTTTCCAGCCGACCACGTCGTGCGCCTGACCGGCGACTGCCCGCTGATCGACCCGGCCTTGATCGATGGCGCCATCGCGCTGCACCTGCAAAGCGGCGCCGACTACACCGCGAACCGGGTGGCCGACAAAGGCTTTCCCAAGGGACTGGACGTCGAGGTGATCACCGCCGAGGCGGTGCGCCGCGCCGGCGCGCAAGCCTCGACGCCAGAGGAACGCGAACACGTCACCTGGGGGATCTGGAACCATCCCGAGCGTTACTGCATCGCCCGGCTGGAGCCGCCGGTCGATGAAGGCGCCGTGCGCTGGACTGTCGACCGGCCCGACGACTACGAGTTCGTCAGCGCCGTCTACGACAGCCTCTATCCGATCGACCCCGCCTTCGGCTCGGACGAAATCCGCGCCTTCGTCCGCGCCCATCCGAAGTGGGCGGACTGGGGCGGCGATCGGCGGGTCTAGGCCGCCCTACTTCAGCGCCAGCGCCACCGGCCCGGAGATCGGATCGGTCACGCCCATGCCGCCGCCGAGGTCCTCGAGGGTGTCGCGGAAGCTGTCGAGCGTGGCGATCATCTGCGGACGCGCGGCGGCCAGGGCGTCCATGTCGGTCCACTCGCCGATGATGCAGTAGGTCTGCTCGCCGGTCTTGACGATGTTGGCGTGCAGCATGCCCGGCCAGTTGCGATCCACCCGCTTGTGGGCGTCGAGGAATTCCTGCTCGCGCCCGGGTTTCACCTTGAAACGCACGACATTGAATGCAGTCATCGGAAGGCCCCTTGCGAAGGCCTGAGACTGCGCCTGCGGGGCTCGGATATCAACGTTCGGATGCTGAGACCGGGACGCGAGAACCCACCTCCGTCTCGGCGCGGGCCGCGCCGATCCACCTCCCCCGCTACGCGGTGGAGGATCCGAGGGCCGAGATGCTCCACCGCAAAGCGGGGGAACTGTCGCCGGAGGCGACTGAGGCGGCGTTCGACTACGGCGCGGGCGGCAGGTCGGCGAGCGCGTAGCGCCTGGCGAGGCGCGCCTCGATGGCGGCCTTGGCGGCAGGCCATTCGCGCTTCAGGAGGCCCAGGCCGACGACGTCGCGGAAGCCGCCGTTCTTGACGACATGGTCGCGAAACAGCGCCTCCTGGGTGAAGCCGAACGCGCGGTGCAGCTTCACCACCGCCTCGTTCTCCACCAGCACCTCGCACCAGAGCTTGTTCAGCGCCAGGGTCTCGAAGACGTAGCGGAGGACCAGGTACTCCACCTGCACGCCGAGGCCCTTTCCGCGCGTCGCGGGGTCGCCGAGGTAGTAGGCCCATTCGCAGCGGCTCGCCGCCCGGTCGATGCGAGCCAGGTTGGCCAGGCCCACGGGCGCATCGTCGGCCTCGATGATCCAGTAGCGACGGTCTTCGGCCCGCAGGGCGGCGGAGAACCAGCGGTCGTGCTCGGCGCGGGAGATCAGGTGGTCAGTGTACATGTAGGCCGCCACCTCCGGCGCGTTGCGCCAGGCCAGCAGGCGGTCGCTGTCGGCGGCGTGGAGCAGGCGCAGCCGCAGGCTCACGAGGCCACCATGTCCCAGGCGAGCGGCTCGCCGCGCTTGAGGTCGCGCACCGCCGCCCGGCCCAGAACCTGGTCGAGCTCGGCCGGCGCAAGCCCCAGGCCCGGCCGGATCGAGCGGACGTTGCGCGCCGTGAGAGGCTCGCCCGCCTTCACGTCGGCGGCCACATAGAGGGAGCGGCGGAACGCCAGGTTGCCGCGCTCCGAGCCCAGCAGGTCGTAGTGGGCGCGGCCCAGCGCCCGCCAGGCCGCCTTGCAGTCACTGACGAGGGCGCTGAACTCGTCGGGCTCCAGGCTGAAGGCTGCGTCGGGCCCGCCGTCGGCGCGCGCCAGGGTGAAGTGCTTCTCGATCATCGAGGCGCCCAGCGCGACCGCCGCCACCGCCGCCGCGCTGCCGGGCGTGTGATCTGACAGACCGACCGGGCAGGCGAACCGCTGCGCCATGTCCGCCACGGTGCGGACGTTGGCGTCCTCCAAGGCGGCCGGATAGCTTGAGACGCAATGCAGCAGGACCACCCCGTCGGCGCCGGCGTCGAGCGCCGCCGCCTTCGCCTGCTCGATCTCGGCGAGATTGGCCATGCCGGTGGAGATGATCAGCGGCTTGCCCGTGGCCGCGGCGCGCCGGATCAGCGGCAGGTCGACGGCTTCAAACGAGGCGATCTTGAACGCCGGCGCTCCCAACTCGTCGAGCAGGTCGACCGCGGTTTCGTCGAAGGGGCTGGAGAACAGGATGACGCCGCGGTCGCGAGCCCTTGCGAACAGCGCCGGGTGCCATTCATAGGGGGTCTGAGCCTCACGGTAGAGGTCGTAGAGGCTGCGCCCGTCCCACGGGCCGCCCGCGATGCGGAATTCGGGACGATCGACGTCCAGGGTGATGGTGTCGGCGGTGTAGGTCTGGATCTTGATCGCGTCGCAGCCCGTCTCCGCCGCCGCGTCGATCATCGCCAGCGCCCGCTCCAGGCTGCCGTTGTGGTTGCCGGACAGCTCGCAGATCACGAAGGGCTCGTGGCCTGCGCCGATGCGGCGGCCGGCGATGGTGATTTCCGGAGCGGCGGACATGGGCGACTCGAAGGCGAACCGCACGAGTCTAGGATCAGGCGTCGATGCGAGCCAGCGCCAAACGCCCCATCCGTCTCGCCGCTTGGCGTCGATCCACCTCTCCGCTGCGCGGTGGAGGATCGGAGCGCCATGATGCTCCACCGCGAAGCGGGGGAGCCGTCGGCGTAGCCGATTGAGGGGGCGTTCAGTGCAGCGCGGCGTAGCTCTTGCCTTCGAGGGCCGGCGCGTCGTGGCCGCGCCCACGCAGGCCGCTGGCGATGCCGATCGCGGCGCCTGCGCCGATGCCGACCAGGGCGCCCGTGGCGAGAATCCGCAGGCCCATGCCGAGCGCCAGGCCGACGCCGACGGCCGCGCCGAGGCTTGCAGCAACGCCGAGTTGCTTTAGGTGATCGTCCATAGCCCTGCTCCAGAAACCTCCCTACATACGGCCCATGTCCTCAGATCGTTCCGAACCGCGCGCCGTCCGCTGTCTCATCGTCGGCTCGGGCCCCGCCGGCTACACCGCCGCCGTCTACGCCGCCCGCGCCTTGCTCAAGCCGGTGCTGATCCAGGGCATCCAGCCCGGCGGCCAGCTCACCATCACCACCGACGTGGAGAACTACCCCGGCTTCGCCGAGGTGATCCAAGGGCCCTGGCTGATGGATCAGATGCAGGCCCAGGCCGAGCACGTCGGGACCGAGATCGTGAACGACATCGTCGTCGAGGCCGATCTCTCCAGCCGCCCGTTCAAACTCACCTGCGATTCCGGCCAGGTCTGGCTGGCCGAAACCCTGGTCATCGCCACCGGCGCCCAGGCCAAATGGCTGGGCATCCCTTCGGAGCAGAAGTTCCAGGGCTTCGGCGTCTCGGCCTGCGCCACCTGCGACGGCTTCTTCTACCGCAACAAGGAAGTGGTCGTGGTCGGCGGCGGCAACACCGCCGTCGAGGAGGCCCTGTTCCTCACCAGCTTCGCCAGCAAGGTGACGCTGGTGCATCGCCGCGACGAGCTGCGCGCCGAGCGGATCCTGCAGGAGCGCCTCTTCCATCACGAGAAGATCGAGGTGGTCTGGGACAGCGCCGTCGACGAGGTGCTGGGCGCCGAGGACCCGATGGGGGTGACGGGCGTGCGGCTACAGAACGTCAAGACCGGCGAGACGCGGGAGATCCGCTGCGACGGCGTGTTCATCGCCATCGGCCACGCCCCGGCCTCCGAACTCTTCAAGGGGCAGCTGGAGATGGACGCCTCCGGCTATCTGAAGGTCCAGGCGGGTACGGCCTCGACCGCCATTCAGGGTGTCTACGCCGCGGGCGACGTCACCGACGACGTCTACCGGCAGGCGGTGACCGCCGCGGGCATGGGCTGCATGGCCGCGCTGGAGGCGGTGCGCTTCCTCGCCGAAGAGGACCACAAGGCGGCGCACCACCCGATCAGCCATGCCGAGGCGCAGAAGATCGGAGCCTGGTAGCGGCGCCATTCGCCCAATTTCCGCCCCCTGACGTGGGCAGGACGCGCACCCCGTAACCTTGTGAAAGGTTCGGGTAGTCGTGAGCGTGTTGGCGTCATGAGAGACAGTGAGCGTTACCTCGCCCAGGCCGAGGTGGTCATCCGCATGGCCGCGCACGCCGAGAGCGAGGCGGAAAAGTCGGTGTACCTGACGATCGCTGACGGCTGGCGAAAACTCGCAGCCGAGGTCCAGCGCAACGAGCGTCCGCCCGAAGCACGCAGCTTCAAAAAGGTCGCGGAATAGGTCTGCAGCCATCCGTTTCCGTCATGGCCCGGCTTGTCCGGGCCACCCAGCCCAAGGCGCCAGCCACAGCTGTTGCGGACCGACATTGGGATGGGTCGCCGGGACAAGCCCGGCGATGACGAATTGAAATAGTTCAGCTCGCAGGCGCCACCTGCTCCGCATCCATCCGCGCCGCCACCGCCTCCAGGCGCGCGTTGATGGCCTGGATCTCCTCCGGCGTGGCGCGGCGGCGGAGCGGCTGGACGACGCCCCTCATCGGGCCGCGATCGGCGTTCGCGGCGACCTTGTAGGTCGTCGCCACGCCGCCCACCGTCACCGTCACGTCGCGGGTGGGCGGCGCGGGCGGGTCGGCGCTCTGCAGCACGGCCGGACTGAGTTCGGCCTCGTGGCCGAGGTAGCGCCCGGTGAAGGCGGCGGGCTCTCCCGCCGCGCCGTTCCAGCGGTAGAAGATGTGCTGGCCGACCTGGGTCATCTTGGTCAGGCCCGGCGCCCAGTAGGGCGCGACGTAGGCGGCGTGGTAGTGGGTGGCCGAGCCGATGTCGCGCTCGACAAAGCCCGCGAGCGCGCGGCGCGCCACGGCCTCGGCCCGCGCCCACAGCGCCGGCTCCGGCCGCCAGCGCAGCGCGCCGTCGCAGGTGAAGGTGAACTGGCAGCCAGTCGCGCGCGCCGAGCCCTGGAACACCACGGCGCAGATCGACTTCGGGAAGGCGGGGTGGCGCAGCCGGTTGAGCACCACCTGGGCGACCGCCGCCTGGCCCTCCGCCGGCTCTCGCGCGGCCTCGTAGTAGATCGCCTGGGTCAGGCAGTGCAGCGCCCGGCCGCGATCCTCCCGACCCGCCTTCAGCAGGAACGGCCGCATCGGCCGGATAGGCGCTTCGTCGAACGGCCGGAGCGCATTGACCTGCTCGGCGGTGACGACCGCAGCGGCCATCGCCGTCCCCTTCGGCGCCGCCTCGCGCGGAACCGCGGCGACGATGGGCGCGGCAGCTCCGGGCGGCGTGCGCGCGTCCTCGGCGCACGAGCCGGAGACCGCCAGGGCGGCGGCGAAGGCTGCAACTCGAAGGCCGGTGGCGGGTTTCAGAAGCGTCTCTCGGATTTGTGAGCGCCCGGCGGTCTGCGGGACGGAGCAGGCGCATTTGGGACGCCCAGGCGGCGAAATGAAGAAGGCCGCACCCGCGTCATGAGCGCGCGTCCTCTCCGGCCTCGGGCGCATATGCGTTTCATCTTGCGCTGACGGCAACCCGCGCTATATGTGACGGGTCGGTTATGCTCGCTGTGAGCATAATGGGCCGCCAAGGACCCCGGTCCGAGGCGCTTTTTTAGGCCGGTGAAATGCTCATTTTGAGCATAAGGAGGACGCCATGGCCGCCGACGGGTTCCAGTTCGCATTCACCCCCGAGGTCGAAGCTGAGACCGCGACGTCCTGGGAGAAGGTGAAGCGGCACGTCACCCCGCTGGAGTGGCGCCTGCAGGCGCCGTTGATCGCCGAGATCAATCGCCTGAAGAAGGCGAAGGACGCGGTGATCCTCGCCCACAACTACATGACGCCCGAGATCTTCCACGGGGTCGGCGACTATGTCGGCGACAGCCTTGGCCTGGCCAAGGAAGCGGCCAAGTCGAACGCCAGGATCATCGTCCAGGCCGGCGTCCACTTCATGGCCGAGACCTCGAAGATCTTGTCGCCCGACAAGACCGTGCTGATCCCGGACCTTCGCGCCGGCTGCTCGCTCGCCGCCTCGATCACCGGGGCCGACGTCAGGCTGATCAAGCAGCGCTATCCGGGCCTGCCGGTGGTCACCTACGTCAACACCACCGCCGACGTGAAGGCCGAGACCGACATCTGCTGCACCAGCGCCAACGCCGTGCAGGTGGTGGAGGAAGCCGCGCGGCAGTGGGGCGTCGACCGCGTCATCCTGATCCCCGACGAGTTCCTCGCCCGCAACGTGGCCCGCCAGACCAAGGTCGGCATCATCGCCTGGAAGGGCCGCTGCGAGGTGCACGAGCGCTTCACCGCCGCCGACATCCTGGAACTGAAAGCGGCCTATCCGAACGCCGAGATCCTGGCGCACCCGGAATGCCCGGCCGAGGTGCTGGAGGTGTCCGACTTCGCCGGTTCGACCGCGGCGATGAACGACTACGTCATCCAGCGCAAGCCGAAGCAGGTGGTGCTGATCACCGAGTGCTCGATGGCCGACAACGTCGCCGCCGACGCCCACGACACCGAGTTCGTCCGCCCCTGCAACCTGTGCCCGCACATGAAGCGGATCACGCTGGAGAACATCTACGAGGCGCTGCTGCACGACCGCTACGTAGTGACCGTCGACGCGGCGATCGCGGAGCGCGCGCGGCTGGCGGTCCAGCGCATGGTCGACCTGCCTCCGCCCGCCGTTCCCGCGCGCTACGACCTCGTCAAGGCGCGCCACCACGTCGACGTGGAGCTGATCTGATGACCCTCCTTCGCCAAGGCTACGCAGGGTATTTTTCTGATCCTTCGAAGCTCGTGAAGGGAGCGAAGTAGGATGAAGCGTCTCCGCCACGACGGCGTCGTTGTGGTGGGCGCGGGCCTTGCGGGACTGACGGCCGCCCTGGCCGCGGCCCCCGCCAAGGTCCTGGTGCTCACCGGCGCGCCACTGAACCACGGCTGCTCGTCGGCCTGGGCGCAGGGCGGCATGGCCGCAGCGCTGAGCGCCGACGACGAACCCGCCCTGCACGCCGCCGACACCGTGGCGGCCGGCGCTGGCCTGGTCGACGAGGCGATGGCCCGGCTGCTCGCAGAGGAGGGCCCCGCGGCCGTCCGCGCGCTGGCTGCGCTGGGCGCGCCGTTCGACCGCACCGCAGAGGGCGGCTTCGCCCAGAGTCTGGAGGCCGCTCACAGCCGCGCCCGGGTGGCCCGCGTCAAGGGCGACCAGGCCGGCCGCGAGATCATGCACGCTGTGACCGCCGCGACGCTGGCGGCGCGCGGCGTCGAGGTGCGCACGGACGCGAAGCTGCGCGGGCTTCTTCAGAACGCGGACGGCCGCGTCCGCGGGGTGATTGCAGAGATCGGCGGCGAACTCACCGAGATCCTGGCCCGCGCCGTCGTGCTCGCCACCGGCGGGGTCGGCGGCCTCTACGCCGAAACGACCACGCCGGCCGAGCTGGTCGGCGACGGCCTGGGGCTGGCCGCCATGGCCGGCGCCCGGATCGGCGACGCCGAGTTCGTGCAGTTCCACCCCACCGCCATCAACATCGGCCGCGATCCCGCCCCACTGGCCACCGAGGCGCTGCGCGGCGAAGGCGCCGTGCTGATCAACGCCGCGGGCGAGCGCTTCATGCAGCGCTACCACGAGAAGGCGGAGCTGGCGCCGCGCGACGTGGTGGCGCGCGCCATCCACGCCGAGCGCGCCGCTGGCCGCGGCGCCTTCCTCGACGCCCGCGAGGCGGTGGGCGAGCACTTCCCCGACGAGTTCCCGGGCGTCTTCGCCGCCTGCCTGGGCGGCGGCATCGATCCCCGCGTCCAGCCGATCCCGGTCGCGCCGGCCTGCCACTACCACATGGGCGGGATCGTCACCGACGCCGACGGGCGCACCTCGCTCCCCGGCCTCTACGCCGCCGGCGAATGCGCCTCGACGGGTGTGCACGGCGCCAACCGGCTGGCGTCCAACTCGCTGCTGGAGGCGGCGGTGTTCGGCGCCCGCGCCGGACGGACGGCGGCGGCCGAGGCCGAACCACCGGCTGCGCCCCTGCGCGTCATCCTGCCCGCCACGCTCCCAGCCGAAGCGCTGCAGCGGCTGCGCAAGTTGATGAGCCGGCACGCAGGCGTGGTTCGCGATGCGGGCGCGCTCTCGACCCTGCTGTTGGAGATCGAGGCCATGGAAGCGGAGCACGGCCGCAGCGCTCCGCTGGTGGCCGCACGGCTGATCGCCGACGGCGCGCTCGCCCGGACCGAGAGCCGCGGCGGCCATTTTCGCTCCGACGCCTCGGCGCAGCAGGCGCCGCGCCGCAGCTTCGTCACCCTGGCGGAGGCGGACGCCCGCAGCGGCGCCCTGCGGCTGGCCGCGGAATGATCGAGCCCCTGCCCGACCTGCTGATCGCACCGATCGTGCGCGGCGCGCTGGCCGAGGATCTGGGCCGCGCGGGCGACGTCACCGCCCAGGCCTGCATCCCGGCCGACGCGGCGCTCGCCGCCGTCTTCGCCAGCCGCAAGCCGGGCGTGGTGGCGGGCCTCGACTGCGCCCGGCTGGCGCTGCTCGAACTGGATCCACGCGCCGTCTTCACGCCGCTCGCCGCCGACGGCGACCGGATCGCAGCCGGCGCCCAGCTGGCCAAGGTCGAGGCGAACGCGCGCGCGCTGCTGTCGGCCGAGCGCACCGGCCTGAACCTCCTGGGCCGGCTGTCGGGGATCGCCACGCTCACGCGGGCCTACGTCGACGCCGTCGCCGGGACCAGGGCGCGGATCGTCGACACCCGCAAGACCACGCCCGGCCTGCGCGCCCTGGAGAAGTACGCGGTGCGCTGCGGCGGCGGGGTGAACCATCGCTTCGGTTTGGACGACGCCATCCTCATCAAGGACAACCACATCGCCGCCTGCGGCGGCTCAGTGGGCGAGGCCGTCCGTCGGGCCAGGGCTTTCGCGGGCCATCTGATGGGCGTCGAGGTCGAGGTGGACGGGCTGGATCAGCTCGACGCGGCTCTGGAGCACGGCCCCGACGTGGTCATGCTGGACAACTTCAGCCTCGGCGACCTGCGCGAGGCGGTCCGCCGGGCGAGCGGCCGCGCCCTGCTGGAGGCGTCGGGCGGCGTGAACCTGGAGACGGTCCGCGCCATCGCCGAGACCGGCGTGGACGTCATCAGCGTCGGCGCGCTAACCCACTCCGCCAGCGTGCTGGACATTGGCCTCGACGCGGCGTGAGGGCCAACACGCGACCTTCGCCCTAGGAACCGCGCCATCCGGGCCGGGTTGACCCTCCTCACACTGAGAGGAGACGAACCGATGGCTTCGAAAGCGCCCCCGATCCCGCCGGACCAGCGCTCGCATCCCGGCGAGAAGCCGCACATCCAAGGTTCCGACATCGGCCGCCGCGACGCGGTGACCGGCGACCAGTCGGAACAGCCCGGCGACGACGATGTGAACCTCAAGCAGCAGGGCCGCCAAGGGAACATCAACCAGAACACCCATCACCAGGGCTACCAGCAGGACCGCTGACATGCCGGAAAAGCACCCCAACACCCGCCGCTGGGGCGGACCGGGCGCCAGCCACGAGGACCGCACCAAGCCCTATGTGGAGGCCAAACCTCCGCGTCCGGACGGCGAGCCCACCAACACGCCCTACTCCCACGTCTCCGGCGGCGGCGGCGAACGCGACCGCCGCCACAGCCATGACCCCGCCGAGAAGCGTGACTTCGAGGAGAACAGCGCGGAGCGGCGCAAGCGGTAGAGTGGCGAAACGCCCCCTCCGTCTTCTCGCCGCTGCGCGCCGATCCACCTCCCCCGCTTCGCGGTGGAGGAGCGGGAAGCTGCTCCCTCGCGCGCGGGGGAGCTGTCAGCGAAGCTGACTGAGGGGGCGTTCAACCCAGCCGCGCCGCCGCCTGCTCCGCCTGCGCGCGGCGCTTGTCGGCGATCGGCGCCATTCGCTCATTGTAGGCCGCGACGATCTCGGGCGGGGCGAGCTCGGGCCGGCCCGTGTCGAACGGCGGATCCGGCGCGTATTCCAGGCCGAGCTGGGTCGCCTGGGCCGCCGTCTCTCCGGCGAGTTCGGCCAGCAGGGTGAAGGCGAAATCCAGGCCCGCGGTCACCCCGCCCCCGGTGATCAGGTTCCCGTCGCGGACCACGCGGCCCTCGTCGACGGTCGCGCCGAACAACGGCAACAGTTCGCGCCAGGCCCAGTGGGTCGCCGCCCGCTTCCCCTTGAGGAATCCGGCCGCGCCCAGCACCAGCGAGCCGGTGCACACCGAGGTCAGGTAGCGCGCCTGGCGTCCCAACCGGCGGATCTCGGCGACAAAGGCCTCGTCGAGCGCCGCCTCGGTCGCGGTGACGCCGCCCGGGACCAACAGCACGTCGCAGCGCTCGATGGCCGCGAGATCGGCGAGGCGGGTGAAGGTCAGGCCCTCCGCCTCGATGTCCCGCCCGCCGAGGGAGGCGACGGTGACGCGGGCCCCGGGGGTGCGGCTCAGCACCTGGTGCGGCCCGGTGAAGTCCAGGTGGGTGACGCCCGGAAAGAGGGCGATGACAATCTCGAGCATGGCGGCCTCCGTGATTTGACGCGCCCAGGGTCGCTGGATTAGCGTCTGGCAGAAATGACGTGGATACCTCGGATTCTGCCATGCGACGCCTCGGCCTGGTGATCTTCCCCGGCTTCCAGATCCTCGATGCGACCGGTCCGCTGGCCGCCTTCGAGATCGCCCACCTCTACGCCCGGCGGAGGGGATACGAGGTGCGGTTGCTCGCCGACGCGGCGGGGCCGGTGCGCAGCTCCTGCGGCGTCAGCCTGGTCGCGGACGCCCTCGATGACGGCCCCTACGACACCCTGATGGTCTCCGGCGGCGACGGGACGCGGGCGCGCGAGGCCCTGAGCGGCGTGGTCTCCTGGCTGCAGCGGCAGGCGGCGCAAGCGCGACGCATCACCAGCGTCTGCTCGGGCGCCTTCATCCTGGCCGAGGCCGGCCTGCTCGACGGCCGGCGGTGCACCACCCACTGGGGGCGTTCGGACCAGTTCGCGAGGCAGTATCCGCAGGCGCGGCTGGAGCCCGACCGGATCTATGTCCGCGACGGCCAGGTCTGGACCTCGGCCGGCATCACCGCCGGGATCGATCTCGCCCTGGCGCTGATCGAGGACGACCTGGGCGAGCGCATCGCCCGCAGCACGGCCCGGCAGCTCGTCGTCCACCACCGCCGGCCGGGCGGGCAGTCGCAGTTTTCCGACCTGCTGGACAAGGGCGGGACGGCCGGGCGGTTCGGCCCGCTGCTGGACTGGGCGCGGGAGCGGCTGGGCGAGCCGCTCGGCGTCGAGCGGCTGGCGGATCAGGCCGCCATGAGCCCTCGCAACTTCGCCCGCGCCTTCGCCGCCGAGACCGGCGTCACGCCGGCCAAAGCCGTGGAGCGGCTTCGGCTGGAGGCCGCCCGCCTGCGCGTGGAGAACACCCGCGAGCCGATCGACCGGGTGGCGGAAGCCTCAGGGTTCGGCGATCCGGAGCGCATGCGCCGGGCCTTCATGCGCGCCTTCGGGCAGCCGCCGCAGGCTCTCAGGCGCGCGGCGCGGGCGCAGTGACGTCCCGAACGCGCCGCTCGCGGCGCGCCGGCGTCACATCAGAACGGGTCAGGATTCCGCGCCCGCCGGCTTGGACGGATGGGTGTCGGCCTTGGCGATGGGCGCCGGCGGAAGCTCGATCTTGGGAACCGGCTTCTCGGCGGGCGGGTGCGTCGCGCCATTGGCCGGCGGGGCGGCCTGCGCCGCCGCGATCGCCGGTCCGCTGAGCGCGGTGGCGATGCGCATCTCGGGCTGCGATGCGGCCGGCGCGCTGGCGAACACCGGCGCATCATCCGCCTGCGGGGCGGCCGGTTGGCGCCGGGCGTTCGAGTTGAAGCGATAAAAGACGTGCAGGCCGACCTGGGCCGTCCGCAGCATGCGCGAACCCCAGTCCGGCGAAACCCCGGTGGTGTGGAAGTGCGTCGCCGAGCCGACGTCGCGCAGCACCGCGCCGGAGAGGGTTCGCGCGGCCACCTTTCGGGCGCGGGCCCAGGCGCCGTTCTCGACCACCCGCTCGACCATACCGTCGCAGGCGAAGGAGAACTGGCAGCCGTTGCGCCGGCCCGACCCCTGGTAGACGACGCCGCAGACGGTCTTGGGGAAGGCCGGGCTCTTCACCCGGTTCATGATGACGGTGGCCACGGCGGCCTGGCCGCGGGCGCTCTCGCCGCGGGCCTCGAAATAGACCGCCTGGGTCAGGCAATCGAGCTCGCGCGCCCGGCTGGGCTTGGCCTGGGCGACGCGCGCGGCGTCGGGGTCCAGGGAGGCGAGCTGCGGCGCCGGCGGCTTGCCCGCCAGGACGGCCGCCGAAGCCACGGCGGGAATGACCGGATCGAGCTCAGGACGCAAGGCGGACGCGGCCAGCCCGGCCGCATCGGCGAACTGCTCGGCGTCGCCGGCTCCATGCCCGGCTCCAGTGGCCAGATAGGCCACGCCGAGGGACAGGCCGACCCCCGAACCAATAAAAGCGGCGCTCATTAGCGCGCGCCAATCGGCGCGGGCCAGCGTTCCAGATTGCAAAACTTTCGTGTCCTGATCCGCGAGGGCGAACCGCCCCCCGACAATTGTCGCCGCGAACGCCCCTGCTCATGCTGGCAGCGCTCGCCGGCTGGCCTGCCCGGGACTCGTTGAGGGCAAGCGACGGCAAATGGTGAAGGATGTATGAAGGCATTGCCCGCCTATGGCAAGGCCTTTTCGCAGTGCAGCGTCAGATCTGGCGAAAAAGTCGCAGCGGCGTGACCCCGATGCACTCATTCTGGACCCGCTCAAGTTAACCGCAATCCGCGGGACAGGCCAGGTTTCTTCATTATGATGAATTTATACTCGCCTATGCTTTATTCGATGGCACAGACGCCGCTCTGATCTGGAACTCGCAACCGGTTCCAAGGCGTCGGAACCTTCGCAAACAAGCGGTGTTTGTGCGCCGGATCATCGGAGACCCGCGATGCGCAGAACCTGCCTTATTCTCGCCGCGGCCGGCGCAGCCCTGTCGCTTGCCGCCTGCGGCCACAGCACCGAGCAGAAGGCCGCCACCGGCGCGGTGGCTGGCGCAGTCGTCGGCGGCCCTGTGGGCGCAGCGGTCGGCGGCGCGGGCGGCGCCGCCGTCGGCAAGGCCACTGACGGGAAGTAGGGTCGCGGAGCGTCCTTCGCCCCTAGCGCGCGCGAGGCGGACGCCCTAACTTCACGTTCATGGCTCGTTCCTCTGGAAGCGGCGCCGGCGTGGCCGACGTCTCGGCGGCGTTCGACTACGACGAAGGCGCCATGCCGATGCTGTGGAAGCCGCATCGGCCGGCCCGTCCGCAGAAGTCGGAGGGCGGGCGTAAGTTCAAGCTGGTCAGCGACTACGCGCCGGCCGGCGACCAGCCGTCGGCGATCGCCGAGCTGGTGGCCGGGGTGGAGGCCCAGGAACACGACCAGGTGCTGCTCGGCGTCACCGGCTCCGGCAAGACCTTCACCATGGCCAAGGTGATCGAGGAGACCCAGCGGCCTGCCTTGATTCTGGCGCCGAACAAGACCCTCGCCGCCCAGCTGTTTTCCGAGTTCAGGAGCTTCTTCCCGGAGAACGCGGTCGAGTTCTTCGTCTCCTACTACGACTATTATCAGCCCGAGGCGTACGTCCCCCGGACCGACACCTACATCGAGAAGGATTCCTCGCGGAACGAGCAGATCGACCGGATGCGCCACTCGGCGACCCGCGCGATCCTGGAGCGCGACGACGTCATCGTGGTCGCCTCGGTGAGCTGCATCTACGGCATTGGCTCGGTCGAGACCTATACGGCGATGACCTTCCAGCTCACCCCCGGCGAACGGATCGACGAGAAGAAGCTGATGGGCGACCTGATCGCGCTTCAGTACAAGCGCAACGACCAGGCGTTCGAGCGCGGGACCTTCCGCCGGCGCGGCGACACCATCGAAATCTTCCCCGCCCACTACGAGGATCGCGCCTGGCGCATCTCCCTGTTCGGCGACGAGGTCGAGGCCATCAGCGAGTTCGACCCGCTGACCGGCAAGAAGACCGCCGAGCTGGACGGGGTGAAGATCTACGCCAACAGCCACTATGTGACGCCCCGGCCGACGCTCCGGCAGGCGATCAACCACATCAAGGCCGAGCTGAAGGAGCGGCTCGACTGGCTCGTCGCGAACGGCAAGCTGCTGGAGGCGCAGCGCCTGGAGCAGCGCACCACCTTCGACATCGAGATGATGGAGGCGACCGGCTCCTGCGCCGGCATCGAGAACTATTCGCGCTATCTGACGGGCCGCCGCCCCGGTGAGCCGCCGCCGACCTTCTTCGAATACATCCCCGACAACGCCCTGCTGTTCGTCGACGAGAGCCACCAGACCGTGCCGCAGATCGGCGGCATGTATCGCGGCGACTACCGGCGCAAGTTCACCCTGGCCGAATACGGCTTCCGCCTGCCCTCGGCGATGGACAACCGCCCGCTCAAGTTCGAGGAGTGGGAGGCCATGCGGCCGGACACGGTGCACGTCTCCGCCACGCCCGGGCCCTGGGAGATGGAGCGGACCGGCGGCGTCTTTGCCGAGCAGGTGATCCGCCCGACCGGCCTGATCGACCCGCCGGTCGAGGTGAAGCCGGTCGCGAAGGACGGCTTCTCCCAAGTCGACGACGTGATCGACCAGGTGCGCCAGACCGCCGCCCGCGGCTATCGCGCGCTGATCACCGTCCTCACCAAGAAGATGGCCGAGGACCTGACCGAATACATGCACGAGCAGGGCCTGCGCGTGCGCTATATGCACTCCGATGTCGACACCCTGGAGCGGATCGAGATCATCCGCGACCTGAGGCTGGGCGCCTTCGACGTGCTGGTGGGCATCAACCTGCTGCGCGAGGGCCTCGACATCCCCGAATGCGGCCTGGTCGCCATCCTCGACGCCGACAAGGAGGGCTTCCTGCGCTCGGAAACAAGCCTCATCCAGACCATCGGGCGGGCCGCCCGGAACGTCGACGGGCGAGTGATCCTCTACGCCGACCAGGTCACCGGCTCGATGGAGCGGGCGATGGCCGAGACCAAGCGGCGGCGCGAGAAGCAGGAGGCCTACAACGCCGAGCACGGGATCACGCCCGAGAGCGTGCGCAGCCAGATCAAGGACATCTTGGCTAGCGCTTACGAGAAGGACCACGTCACCGTGCCGGCCGGCGTCGCCGAGGGCGGCGGGACGCCCTTCATCGGCGACAACTTCAAGGCGACGCTGCGGGACCTCGAGGCCCGCATGCGCGAGGCCGCCGCCAACCTGGAGTTCGAAGAGGCCGCCCGCCTGCGCGACGAGGTCAAGCGCCTGAAGCTGCTCGACCTGGAATTCGCCGCCGACGCCCTGGCCGGCCAGGGCGAGACCGGCGACCGCGAGGCGGTGAAGCGGGTCAAGGCCGAGGCCCGCGCCGAGAGCCAGGAGCGGTTCCGCAAAGGCCGGCGGCGGTAGCCTACAGCGCCCTCAGATCCCGCAGCGTGAAGTCGCGCTCGCGCACCAGGCGTTCGGGATAGGTGAAGCGCGCCGGCGCCGACAGCACGAACTGCGGGCGGAAGCCGAACAGGCGCTCCGGTCCTTCCTCCCCCCACTCGATCCGCGGGTCGTCGCGGCGGGCCACCGCGGCGATGGCTTTGAGCATGGCGTGCTCGATCACCAGCCCCGTCGGCGCCAGGCCGTCGCGCAGCATCGCCAGGAGCTGACGATGCAGTTCGTCCAATTGTGCGCTCATGTGATTCTCCGTCCCAGGAGGAGGGGAACAGCCGAATGCGGCGGGTTTCGCACCGAAACGGGCACGAACGGTGGCGCTTAGGGGGCCACCTTCGTTAACGGCCCAAGGGAACCGGGATTAACCATCTACCTTTTATTGTGTGGCTGGCACGAGTAGCCGCCCCACAAGCGCCGCCCGCCGAGCGGCGGCGGCGGCGCGTTCAAGGGTTGTTTCATGGCTGATGATCGCATCGACGAGGCCGACGCGGATCGCCGCGCCTTTCTCGGCGCAGCCGCCGGGGTCGCGGTTCCGGCCTCGATGGTGATGCTGCTGTCCACCAGCCTGGCCTCGCCGGCGATCGCCGCCTCGGGCGGGGTGATCCCGGGTGGCGGCGGTGGCGGTGGCGGCGGCGGTCCCTCCCCGCTTCTAGCCTTCCTCGGCCTGGCGCCCGTCGGCGCGGCGGCGAGCGCCGCAGGTCCGGGCGCGGCGGCTGGGCCTGTCGCCGGACCCGCGCCCGCCGCGCCTGCCCCTCCCGCGGCGACGCCGATCTGGCCGGGCGGAGGCGGTGGCGGTGGCGCTCCGGCCGCTGGCCCAACCCCTTACGCCGTCCTGCCGCCCCGGCCCCGTGGCGTATCGCCAGCCGCCGGACCCGTGCCGAGCGCCGGGCCGCCCGTGCGCATCGTCGGCGGGCCGCGCGTGAACGAAGTGGGCCGCGCCGGGGAGCGGGGTTGACGCAAGCCGCCGAGGGAGTCTTCACGCCCTTCGCCGCCTCGCGCCAGGCGCGCGAAGCGAGCCAGCGCTGGGGCCGCATCGCCGGCGCGCTGATCGCGGTCGCGGCGACCTTCGCCCTGCTCGCGGCCATGGCGGCGATGGCGGCGAACCTGGCCGACCGGCCGATGCGCGCGCTGCAGGCGGACATCGAAAGCGCGCTCGCATCCGGCGCCTATCCGGAAGACGTCGCACGCTTCTACGCGGGGCGCGACTTCAAGCCCCTCTGGGTCACGGCCTCGGGAGGCTCGCCGTTGGGGCGCTCGCTCGCCTTGCGACCGGAAGCGCGCCGGGCGGCCGCGCTGGCGCCCGCGCCGGCCAAGGCCGCCGCCGAGGCGACGTTCCGCGCCGCCGCCAGCCATCGTCCCGCCGCTCTGGCCTCCGCCGAGCTGGCGACGTCGATGGCGCTGGGAGCCTATGTCCGCGGGCTCGCGCCGCCAGGCCCCGAGCCGCTCGCCTTCCTCGACCCGGACCTCGCCCGTCCGCAGGATGCCGGCGCCGTGCTCTATGAGGCCGCCAGCGCACCGTCCATCGGCGCCTATGTCGCCGCCGTCGCCGAGGTGAACCCGGTCTACCGCGACCTGAAGGCGGGCCTCGACCGCTATCGCGCGACCTGGTCGCGCCTGCCGCAGACGCCGATCCCCCCCGGGCCGACGCTCAAGCTCGGCGACACCGGGCCGCGTGTGGCTCTGCTGCGCACGCGGCTGGGACTGGCGGCTGAGCCCGCGACCTTCGACGCCGAACTGGCCGCCGCGCTTCGCCGGTTCCAGGCCGCCCATGCGCTGGCGCAGAGCGAGACGCTGGACGCCGGCGCCGCGGCGGCCCTCAACGCCGGGGCGGCGCACTACGAGCGGCTGATCGAAGCCAACCTCGACCGCGCCCGCACCTTTCCTCCGGTGGTCGGCGGCCGGTTCGTGCTGGTCAACGTCGCGGCGCGCGAGCTCTCGGTCTACGAGAACGGCAGGCCCGCCCATTCCATGCGCGTGGTGGTGGGCGCCCGCGACGAGCCGACGCCTGAGATGGCCGGCCTGCTGCGCTACCTGGTGTTCAATCCCTACTGGAACATCCCGGTGGACATGGTCCGCACCACCGTCGCTCCGCATGTGCTGCGGGAGGGGCCGGAATACGTCCGGCGCGCGCGGCTGCAGGTGCTGTCCGACTGGGACGACATGCCGGTCGAGGTCGATCCACGCACCGTGGACTGGGACGCCGTCAGCCGCGGCTGGCAGGAGTTGCGCGTCCGTCAGCTCCCGGGCGCCGACAACATGATGGGGCGGATGAAGTTCATGGCCCCAAACGAACTCGGCGTCTATCTGCACGACACCCCGAACAAGGCCGCCTTCCGCGCGGACCGCCTGGCGAGCGCCGGCTGCGTACGGCTGGAGGCGGCCGAGACCCTGGCGAGCTGGCTGCTCGGCGGGACCCTGCCCGATCTCAAATCCGTCGGCGTGGATCGGGAAGCCTATCTGCCGCAGCCAATACGGCTCTACATCGCCTACCTCACCGCCGCCCCCGGCCCCGCCGGCGTCGTCTTCCATCCCGACGTCTATGGCCGTGACGGGAGCCAAGCCGCGGCGAAACCCGCGCCATGACCGCCGCGGCCGAAGCGCCGCTCTGGCTGAGCGGAGCGCTGGCGCCCAGCCCGGGCGTCCGGCGGCTGAGCCTCGGGGGCCGCGAGGCGCTGTTCTGCGAGCGCCGCCAGCAGCTCTTCGAGCTCGACGCCGCCGGCGCCGCGATCTGGGACGAGCTGGCGGCCGGGCGCGCGTTGGAGGCGGTGGCGCAGGCGCTGTCCGTCGAAGGCCTGCCGCCTGCGACCACCACCGCGCTTTGCCTCGCCCGGGCGCGAGAATGGTCGGAAGCCGGATGGCTGGCGCCGCAGCGGCTGACGGCGCGGCTGGCCGAGCCGCCTGACCGCGTGCTCGGCCTGCGGCTGGGCGGGATGGCCGCGCGAATCGAACTGCGGCTGGAGGACGGCGACGCGCTGCGCGCCGATCTGGAGAACACCTTCGGCCTGTTCGCCGAAGCCGAGCCCGCTTCGGACGCTCTGCGGCTGGACGTGATCGCGCTCGGCGAGCGCTGCTTCGTGCTGCGCCAGGGCTTGCCGGTGAGCCTGGTCCCTGCGGAGCAGGTCACGCCCGAGATCAAGGCCCTGCTCACCGAGGCCCTCTGCGGGTGCGGGCGAGAGGGCGGCCTATGGCTGCACGCGGCGATGCTCTCGCACAACGGGGGCGGCCTGCTGCTCGCCGGCGCGCCTGGGGCGGGCAAGACGACGCTGGCGGTTACGCTCGCCATGCGCGGCTTCGGCTACGCCACCGACGACCTGGTCGCCGTCTCGCCCTCCGGCGAATTCCGAGGCGTGGCCTTCAGCCCGGCGGTCAAGGCCGGGGCCTGGCCGCTGCTGCGAGACCGCGCGCCCGGGCTGCTCGATCTCCCCGTGCATCTGCGCGCCGACGGTCAGGAGGTTCGTTACCTGCCGGCCAGCCGGCTGCCCTCCGCTGGAGCGACGGACCCGCGCTGGCTCGTGCTGCTGGACCGGCGCGAGGGCGCCGCCGCCGCGCTCCACCATATCGATCCGCTGAGCGCGCTGACCGAGCTGCTGGGCTCGGCCTACGCCGCCGACCATCGCCTGACCGGCGCCACGCTGACGGCGCTCGGCGAGCGCTTCGCGCGGATGGACTGCCTGCGCCTCGTCCATAGCGACCTGGACGCGGCCGCCGCCTGCCTCGAAGCGCTCACTGATGGGTAGGCTGCGGACGCTGGACGACCTGGCGGCCGCGCTCGGCGGCGCGCCCCGCCCCGGGTGCGACTGGACCGCCGTGCTGGCGCTCGCCAACCAGAGCCTCGTCACGCCGCAACTCGCAGCCGCCGCGCCGCACGGCGCACCGCCGCCAACGGCCGCGCGCTTCCTCGACGAGGTCCTCCGCCGCAATCGCGAGCGCAACCGGCGGCTCTGGCGGCAGCTCATCGACGCGCTGGACGCCCTCAACGCAGCCGGGATCACGCCGACGGCGCTCAAGGGCGCGGCGCTTTGGCTGTGGACCGGCGAGCCATGCGATCGGCTAATGAGCGACCTCGACCTGCTGGTCGAGCCCGAGGAGGCCGAGGCCGCGATCGAGGCGCTGACCTCGGCCGGCTTCGGGCTCGCGCAGCGCCGGACCGGCCTGCTCGTCCACGTCGTCGCCGAGCTCGGCCGTCCGCACGACGCGGGCCTGATCGACCTGCACCAGCGTCCGCCCGGGCCGCCCGGCCTGGTCGCCGCCGCCGGCTTCGCCTCGCGCTGCGGCGAGCGGCAGGCCGACGGGCGGCGCGTGCGGGTCCCCGACGCCGCCGTCCAGCTGCTGCACCTGATGCTGCACGACCAGTTCCACGACGGCGACTTCTGGCGCGGCGGCTTCGACCTGCGCCATCACCTCGACACGGCGCGGCTGGCGAGCGGACTGAACTCGGCCGACGAGGCCTGGCTCGCCCAGGCCTGCGGCACGCGCCTGGCGCGCACCGCCCTGGCGGCCCAGCGGCTGTCCGCCCGCCGCCTGACCCGCCAGGGACCGCAGCCGCCCGCGGCCACGGCGGCAGTGCGCTGGACGGTTCGCCGCTGGCGGCTGCAGTTCGCCTGCCCCGCGCTGAGGCTGCCGCTGGCCGGCGCCGCCGCCCTCGCGGCCTGGCCGCAGGTGCGCGCGCATCGCCGCGCAGAGCGCCTGGCGCGGCGGCGTCTCCTTTCCGCGCAGGACACCGGCGATGGCGGCTCCGTCCAACGCCTCTCCCGCCTCGGTGAAATCCTGAGGGCGCGTCCGGGAAAGACCTGAAATCGCAAAATTTTTTCAGCTTTGTCCACAGCCGGACAGTTGGGAGTGGATAACCGTGTTAACCTTTTGGTCCATCAGATTGGGTCAGGGGGCCAGGATGCGCACCTTTTCCTGTTTCGTCACCGTCGCGGGCTCCTCCACGCCGACGCTGTCCTTCGTTTTCGCCGACACTGAGCAGCGCGCGCGGGAGCTCGCCCACCGCGAGTTGATAGACGCGACGCGGCCGATTTCGCTGGAAATCTGCGAGGGCGGAAAGTCGCTCTGGCTGGAGACGTTCGACGAAGCCGCCTGACGGCGGCGGCGGATCAATCCTCGCAGACCTTGACCATCTCGCGCATGTGCTCGGGCGGGGCCGGATCGAGCTTGCCCGGCAGCGGCTCCTCGGCCAGCACGGTGACGAGATCCACGCCCCCTTCTAGCGCTTGATGGACCGGGCAGCGGTTGGCGATCTCCAGCAGCCTCCGCCGCTGCTCGCCCGTGAGCGGTCCTTCCAACACGATCTCGCGCGCGAGGCGGTCGCGTCCGGCCCGGCGGTGCAGCACCCGGACGGCGGCGGACTTCAGCGGCCAGCCCTTGCGCTCCGAATAGAGGCGCAGCGTCATCACGGTGCAGGCGGCCAGCGCCGAGCCCAGCAGGTCGTAGGGCGTGGGCCCGGATCCCTCGCCGCCCACCTCCACCGGCTCGTCGGCGAGAAAGGTCGCCCCGCCGGCGCGGATCTCGACCTGGAACTTGCCACGCCCGGTCTCGCGCGCCTCGACGCCTTCGACCATGGGCCGGTATTCGCTCACCATCGCAGACCTCCGCTCTTCATTCACGCCGCCTGAGACCAGGCCTAGTCGTCGGCGCGCGGGAGGACGGCGAGCGTCTCCACGCGGCCCTGGCGCAGCACCTCCACCTCGCAGGACCGTCCGGCCCGCTCGGCCGTCAGCAGGCGATGCAGGTCGTCGACGCTGGCGACGAGTTCACCATCGAACGAGAGCAAGAGATCGCCGGCCTTCAGGCCCGCCGCCGCCGCCGCCGACCCGGCCTGGACCTCCGAGACGAGCACCGCGCCGGCGGGATGGCGGCGCAAGCGCGTTGCGAGCCGTGGATCGAGCGGGGTGGTCTGTGCGGAGAGGCCGAGCTGAGAGCGGCGGACCCGCCCGTCGCGCATCAGGCGGGCGACCACGTCGACGGCGGTGTCGACGCTGATCGCGAAACAAATGCCCTGGGCGCCGCCGATCATGGCGGTGTTGATCCCGACCACGCGGCCGGCTCCGTCCGCCAGAGGGCCGCCTGAATTGCCGGGGTTCAGGGGCGCGTCGGTCTGGATCACGCTCTCGATCAGCCGGCCCGAACCGCCGCGCAGCGTGCGGCCGAGCGCGCTGACGATGCCGGCTGTGACGGTGGCCTGGAAGCCAAGCGGATTGCCGATCGCCACGACGAGCTGGCCGACCCTGAGGGTTCGGGAGCTGCCGAATTCAGCGTGCGGCAGGCCAGTCCCGGCCAGGCGCAGGACCGCCAGATCGGTGCCCGGGTCGTCGCCCACCAGCTGGGCCGTGAAGCTACGCCCGTCGGTGAGGCTGCCGCTCAGCCGCGACGCGCCGGAGACCACGTGGCTGTTGGTGAGCAGATAGCCGTCCGGCGTGAAGAGCACGCCCGAGCCCGAGCCGCCGCGGCCGCGCTCGCCCTGGGCCATGATGTGGACAACGCTGGGCCCAACAGTCTCGAAGGCGTGAGATACACGCTCTGAATAGGGATCGAGGGATTGATTACTGTTGTCGAAGGAATCGAACGCCATGCGATTTAAGTGGTGACGAAATCGACATCAGGCAAGGCGAGGACGATTTCGGTCGCCGCTGGGGAAGAGGCGCCGTAGCATGCCCTCGTCGGCGGGGCGGATCGGGAGGCGCGAGCATGAGCTGGCCAGCCCTGCGTTACGAGACGCTGCGCCCGACGGCCGAGACCCTGCAGCTCTGGACACAGATCGCAGGGAAGGTCGCGGTCGCCCGGACGCCCTGGCTGAACCACTCCTGGCACGTGGCTCTGCAGATTTCGGCCCGCGGCCTGGCCACGCGGCTGCTGCCCAACGGCGACGGCGGGCTGCAGCTCGAGCTCGACCTCCTGTCCCATCAGCTGGTGATCCGCACCACGGAGGGCGGCGAGCAGCGCGTGGCGCTCGCCGGGCGGACGGCGGCGAACTTCTTCGCCGAGACCATGCAGGCCCTGGAGCGCCTGGGCGCGCGCACCCGCATCGTCGCCGTTCCCAACGAGCTTCCCGAGACGACGCCGTTCGCTGCGGACCACGCGCCCAGGCCCTATGACGCCGAGGTCGCCCAGGATCTCTGGCGCGCGCTGGTGCAGATGCAGCGGGTGTTCGGCCGCTTCCGCTCCTGCTTCCTGGGCAAGAGCAGCCCGATCCACTTCTTCTGGGGCGGCGCCGACCTCGCCTTGACCCGGTTCTCCGGCCGCCGGGCGCCGCCACATCCGGGGGGGGTCCCGCATCTGCCTGACGATGTGACCCGCGAGGCCTATTCGCACGAGGTGTCGAGCGCCGGCTTCTGGCCCGGCGACCCGCGCGCGCCGGAGCCCAGCTTCTACGCCTACGCCTATCCGACGCCGCCGGGCTACGCTGAGGCGAAGGTCGAGCCGGCCGGCGCGCGATGGGATCCGGCGCTGGGCGAATTCCTGCTGCCCTACGACCGCGTTCGGACCGCCGCCGATCCCGACGAGGCCCTGATGGCCTTCCTGCAGACCAGCTACGCCGCCGCGGCCGACCTCGCCAGCTGGAACCGCGCCGAGCTGGAATGCGGCGAAGGTCCGATCGGACGCCCGCGCGCAGTCGGCTAAGCTTGGGCGACCAACGGAGACATCCATGCCCTACCCCGTCGGCCACCAGAGCCAGGCCCTCGATCCGAGCGACCCCGATGCGCGCGAGGCGCAGACCTTCCCGGTGCTCACGCCCGAACAGATGCGGCGCATCGCGGCCTACGGCGCGGCCGAGGACGCGCCCGCGGGCGCGACGCTCTATGCGCGCGGCCAACGCGGCGTCGACTTCTTCCTGGTCCTGGAAGGCGAGGTCGAGGTGCTCGACCCGTCGCGCGAGGGCGAAGTCTTCTACATACTGGGCCCCGGTCAGTTCAGCGGCGAGATGAACCTCTTCAACCGGCGGGAAATCCTGGTCACGGGCCGGACCTTGGTGGACAGCCGGGTGCTGCGGGTGCGCGCCGCCGACTTCCGCCGGCTGGTCGCCGCGGACTCCGACATCAGCGAAGTCCTGATGCGCGCCTTCATCCTGCGTCGCGTCGGCCTCATCCGGCACGTGCGCGGCGGGGTGACGCTGGTCGGGCCGGCCCACGCGGGGGACATGTTGCGGCTGCGCACCTTCCTGGCCCGCAACAGCTATCCGTTCCGGGTCATCGACACCGAGCGCGACCAGGCGGAAGCGGAGCGGATCGTCGGGCGCGAGCTCGCGGCGGACGACCTCCCCCTGGTCGCGCCGCCGACGGGCGAGCCGTTGCACAATCCGAGCAACCTGCAGCTCGCCGAGGCGCTTGGGCTGACCGAGCCGATCCCGGAGGGCGACATCTTCGACGTGATCGTGGCGGGCGCGGGCCCGGCCGGGCTCGCCTCGGCCGTCTACGCCACCTCCGAGGGGCTCTCCTGCCTGGTGGTGGAGGCGGTCGCTCCGGGCGGCCAGGCGGGCTCCTCCTCCAAGATCGAGAACTACCTCGGCTTTCCGACGGGGGTTTCGGGCCAGGCGCTGGCCGGGCGCGCCCAGGCCCAGGCGCAGAAGTTCGGCGCGCGGCTGGCGATCGCGCGGTCGGCCGTCGAGCTGGACTGCTCGCAGACGCCGTTTCGCCTGCGGCTGGAAGGCGGGTGCGAGGTGCGGGGGCGCACCCTCGTCGTGGCGACCGGGGCGCGCTATCGCAGGCTGCCGATCGCCGGCTTCGAGCGCTTCGAAGGCCAGGGCGTGCACTACGCCGCCACCGCCATGGAGGCGCAGCTGTGTTCGGGCGAGGAGGTGGCGATCGTCGGCGGCGGAAACTCCGCCGGCCAAGCCGCGATCTATCTCTCGAGCGTCGTGCGCCACGTGCACATGATCATCCGCGGCGAAGGCCTGGCGGCGACCATGTCGGAATACCTGATCGAGCGGATCCGCAGCTCGCCCGTGATCACCCTGCACCCTGAGACGGAGGTGACGGGACTGTCCGGAGAGGGCTGGCTGAGCCGGGTGGCCTGGATCGACCGCCGCACTGGCGAAGAGCTGGAGCGGCCGGTCACCAACCTGTTCCTGATGATCGGCGCCGAGCCGAACACCGCCTGGCTGCAAGGTTGCGTCAAGCTCGACGACAAGGGGTTCGTCGAAACCGGCCGCGACGAGGACGGCCGGCCGCTGGGCTCCCAGTTCGCGACCACCAAGCCCGGCGTGTTCGCGGTGGGCGATGTCCGGGCTGGATCGGTCAAGCGCGTCGCCTCGGCCGTGGGCGAGGGCTCGGTGGTGGTGCACGCGATCCACCAGCACCTGGCCGCGGAAAGCGGCGGCGCGGCGCCAGCCGCCGTGCAGCAGCGCGCCTGACCTGAGCGAAAACGCGCGAAGCTCGCGCTACCGCGTCGGGCCAAATCAGAGCTATGGCCCTTCCGCAAGGCGATGCGGGCGGCCTATGCTCGTCCTTAGAGTGTGGCGGCGAGGCTTGGGTTGGATCAGGCGAGAACCAATACGCCGATCAAGGCGCGGACGGGACCCAACTGGGGCCCGTTCGAGCCGCTGAAGGAACGAACCTTCGCCACCATCTGGTCCAGCAGCCTGCTCTCCAACTTCTCGCAGCTGATCCTGGGCGTCGGCGCGGCGTGGGAGATGACCCGGCTGGCGGGCTCGCCGCAGATGGTGGCGCTGGTGCAGACCGCGCTGATGCTGCCGATGATGATGGTGGCCGTGCCCTCCGGCGCGGCGGCCGACATGTTTGACCGGCGCAAGGTGGCGCTCGCCGGCCTGGGGTTCGCCATCATCTCGTCGGCGACGCTCACGGTCCTGTCCCTGCTCGGGATGTCGACGCCGTGGACGCTGCTGGCCTTCTGCTTCCTGATTGGGGCGGGCGTAGCGCTCTACGCCCCGGCCTGGCAGGCCTCGATCGGAGAGCAGGTCTCGGTCGACCAGCTTCCGGCGGCCGTCGCGCTGGGGTCGATCAGCTTCAACGTCGCCCGCAGCTTCGGGCCGGCGCTGGGCGGCGCCATCATCCTCCTGGCCGGCGCCACGGCGGCCTTCGGCGTCACCACGGTCGGCTACCTGCCGCTGCTCGTCGCCTTCTGGTTCTGGCGGCGCAAGCCGGCGCCCGCGCGCCTGCCGCCGGAAAGGATGGACCGGGCCATCGTCTCCGGGGGGCGCTACGTGGTGCACTCGCCGCCGATTCGGACGGTGCTGATCCGCGCCGCCTACCTAGGCCTGGCCGGATCCGCCGTCGCGGCGCTGACCCCGGTCCTGGCGCACACGACGCTGCGCGGCGGCGCGGGCCTCTACGGGGTCCTGCTCGGCATATACGGCGCGGGCGCGGTGGGCGGCGCGATCCTGGTGGCGCCCGTCCGCAAGCGATGGCGATCCGAGCACGTGGTCAGCGCATGCAGCCTGCTGACCGGCCTGATGACGGCGGTCATGGGCTTCAGCCACAGCCTGCCGATCACCGGCGCAGCGATGCTGATCGCCGGCGGCGCCTGGATGCAGATGGTCACGATCCTCAACCTTGGGGTCCAGCTCTCGGCCCCCCGGTGGGTCACCGCGCGGGCGTTGTCGCTGTTCACCTCGACCACCACCGGCGGCATGGCCTTTGGCGCCTGGCTCTGGGGCGGCGTCGCCACCAGCCACGGCGTCGCCGCCGCCATGGCCGCGGCGGGCGTGATGATGATGATCTCGCCGCTCATCGGCCTCGTGCTGCCGCTCCCCAGCGTCAACGGCGAGGGCATCGAGCCGGCGGAAATCAACAACGAGCCCGACGTGGCGCTGGCGATCACGCTGAAGAGCGGCCCGGTGGTGATCGAGGTCGACTATGAGGTGGATCCCGATCTGGCGCGCCAGTTCTACGAGGCGATGCTGAACCTGCAGCGGGCGCGCCAGCGCAACGGCGCCTTCGACTGGTCGCTGTCGCGCGACATCGGCGACCCCGCCTTGTGGACCGAGCGCTATCTCTGCCCGACCTGGGGCGACTACCTGCGCCTGCGCAGCCGTTTCACCCACTCGGACCGGGCGCTGACCGAGGCGGCGGTCGCCCTGACCATCCGCGGCGCCAGCTCGCGCGTGCGCCGCCGGCTCGAGCGGCCGTTCGGCTCCGTGCGCTGGCGCTCCGACACGCCCGATCCGCACGCCGAGCCGATGGTCGCCTATACGCCGTGAAGCGAATCGGCCGCCGGTTCACCAAGATGAACCGCAGCTGAAACCCGGCTTCAGCTAAGCGCCAGCGCCGCCGTGCGAACTCTCGTCTCAAGGTGGCGCTCCGGGACCTCCGAGCGCCGAACGCGGGGATAGAGAGATGAACGCACGCAAGCTGATCACGTCGACGGTCCTGGCCGCTTCCGCCCTGGCCGCCCTGCCCAGCGCCGCCAGCGCCCACGACCATCACCGCCACGGGCGTCACCACCACGGCTATTATCGCGAAGCCTACGCCGAGCCGCGCTACGTCTATCGCGATTGCCGCCGCGGCAGCGGGACCACAGGCCTGATCGTCGGCGGCGCCGCGGGCGCGTTGCTGGGCCGTCAGATCGACGGCGGACGCGACCGCACCACCGGAACCGTCCTCGGCGCGGGCGCCGGCGCCCTGCTGGGCCGCGAGATCGACCGCAACCGCTGCTGAGTCTCGCGCGGCTCCCGCGGCCGGCGCCCAGCCGGAAAGAAGCATTCCAAATCTGTAATCGACCTATTTGCGCCCAAGTCCGGCGCGAGCTTCGGGGCTCCCCACAGACGTTCGTCCAAGGGAGCCCCCAATGTTATCGCCCCACGCGCCACATGACGTGGTTCAGATCGGCGTGTTCGCCGCCCCGGAGGGCTGGCTGCTCACCCATCCAAATGTTCAGAGCCGGTTCGACGACAGGGACGAAGCCGTCGCCGCGGCGCGGCGGCTCGCGCACCTGGAAGCCTGGCGCGGCCACGACGTGGACATACGCGTCCAGGAGCCGAACAGCGCCGAAGTCGCCGTGCTCGACCCACGGCAATAGCGACCACGCGCCGCGCGCTCCTCTATTCGCTCGATGAGCGTTCCCTTCCCGTCACGGGGTGGATGGCGCATGGAACCCGCTCCCGGGCCTGCGGCGTTGTTGCGCCAGACGGCGCAACCAACAGCCGAGCTGCTGGTTCTACGTGCGCCGAATATCGGCGTGACCTGGAGATCCACCATGAAGATCATCGCCCTCGCCGCGGGCGCCGCGGCCGTGTTGCTCACCGCCGGCGTCGCCGACGCCGCGACCAAGTCCCGCAAGAGCCACCGGGCCTCGAGCGCCGCCGTCGCCAGCCCGTCGCAGCCGATCCCCTACGCCATGCTCGACCAATACATGGCCGCCTCGCCCAAGGAGCGCGCATCCCGCGACTGGTGGTCGGGCCAGAACATGGCCGCGTCGACCGGGACCAGCGCCAATGCAGCCACGTCCAGCAGCATGGGCGCATCCACGAGCGGATCGACGGGCGCCACCGGTTCGTCCGACATGAGCACGTCGGCGACGCCCTCGCCTTCGACGACCGCGCCGTCGACCAGCACGAACACCTCCGGCGGCGCAGCCGGACAGGTCAATACGCCGACGGATTCGGGCGCGGGGGCCGGGACCAGCAGCTCGACCACGGGCGGTGCGACCGGCTCGACCTCGCCGTCCGACAGCTCGAGCTCGACCACGTCGCCGCGCTAGCCGCTCACCTTGCAGGCCCTGGTCACCCCGGGGCCTGCCAGCTCTAGCGGGCGAATTTCTGGAACTTGATGCGGTGGGGAATGAGGCTGTCCGCGCCCAGACGCCGCTTCTTGTCCTCTTCGTAAGCTTCGAAGTTGCCCTCGAACCACTCGACTTGGCTGTCGCCTTCGAAGGCAAGGATGTGAGTGGCCAGGCGGTCCAGGAACCAGCGATCGTGGCTGATCACCACCGCGCAGCCCGGGAAGTCCTCCAGGGCGCTCTCCAGCGCCTGCAGGGTTTCGACGTCGAGGTCGTTGGTCGGTTCGTCGAGCAGGATGACGTTGCCGCCTGAGGCGAGCGTCTTGGCCAGGTGCACGCGGTTGCGCTCACCGCCCGACAGCAGGCCGACCTTCTTCTGCTGGTCGGCGCCCTTGAAATTGAACGTGCCGACATAGGCGCGGCTGGGCACCTCGCGGCCGCCGATCTTCATGACGTCTAGGCCGCCGGAGATTTCCTCCCAGACGTTCTTGTTCGGATCCAGCGCGTCGCGGCTCTGGTCGACGTAGGCCAGCTTGACGGTCTCGCCCAGCCGGACCGAACCCTGATCGGGCGCTTCCTGGCCGGTGATGATTTTGAACAGGGTCGACTTGCCGGCGCCGTTCGGCCCGATCACACCGACGATGCCGCCCGGCGGCAGCTTGAACGACAGGTCCTTGAACAGCAGCTTGTCGCCGTACTCCTTCTCCAAGCCTTCGGCCTCGATGACCACCTGGCCAAGACGCGGGCCCGGCGGGATCTGGATCTGGGCGAAGGTCTGCTTCTGACGCTCGGCCTCGTTCTGCAGGTCCTCGAACGCGGCCAGGCGGGCCTTGGACTTGGTCCGGCGGGCCGACGGCGAGGTGCGCACCCAGGCGAGCTCGCGCTCCATGACGCGCTTCTTGCCGGCCTCTTCACGCTCCTCCTGCAGGATGCGCTTGGTCTTCTGTTCGAGCCACGAGGAGTAGTTGCCCTCGTAGGGGAGCCCCTTGCCGCGGTCGAGCTCGAGCGTCCACTTGGTGACCTGGTCCAGGAAGTAGCGGTCGTGAGTGATCAGGATCACGCAGCCCGGGAAGGCCTCCAGGTGGTGCTGCAGCCAGGCCACGCTCTCGGCGTCGAGGTGGTTGGTGGGCTCGTCCAACAGCAGCATGTCGGGCTTGGAGAGCAGCAGGCGGGCCAGCGCGACGCGGCGCTTCTCACCGCCCGACAGCTTGTCCACAGGCCAGTCGTTCGGCGGGCAGCGCAGCGCGTCCATCGCCATCTCGATGCGGCTGTCGATGTCCCAGAGATCGCCCGCGTCGAGCTTCTCCTGCAGCGCGGTCATCTCCTCCATCAGCTCGTCGGAATAGTCCTCGCCCAGCTTGGCGGCGACCTCGTTGTACTTGTCGAAGATCTGCTTTTCTTCGCACCAGGCGATCACATTGCCCCAGACGTCGAGCTTCTCGTCGAGCTGAGGTTCCTGTTCGAGGTAGCCGCGCTTGACGCCATCGGCGACCATGGCCTCGCCGGTGAAGTCCTTGTCGATGCCGGCCATGATCTTCAGCAGGGTCGACTTACCCGAGCCGTTGACCCCCACCACGCCGATCTTGGCGTCGGGGTAGAACGACAGCCAGATGTTCTCGAACGTCTTCTTCGGAGCGCCGGGGAAGGCCTTGGTGAGGCCCTGCATCTGGAAGATGTATTGCTGCGCCATCGGGCGTCGGGATCTTTCTGCGAGAGGGAAGTCGCCGACGCAGATAGCGGCCGCGGGCGCCCGGCGCAATGCGGCGGCCATGCCGCTGGACTCGGAAAGTCCTTATCAAGCCTCGCCATAACAAACGGCAGGCTGGTTCCGGCAACGAGGGAACGCGACGGCGGCTCAGGCGTACTGGAGCCTCAGAGGATCACAAGCCTCGGAAACAGTAGGATTGTCTCAATGCACAAGGACCAGTTGAAGGGCGCCGCCAAGGACGCCAAGGGCTCGATCAAGGAAGCGGCCGGCAAGATGACCGGCGACGATCGGCTGCGCGCCGAGGGCGCCGCCGACAAGGCGGCCGGCAAGATGCAGAAGGGCGTCGGCGACATGAAGGACGCCGCCCGGGACGCGCTCAAGCACTGAGCCTCACGCCTTAAGCACGAACAGGGGCCGCGCGACGCGCGGCCCTTTTTGCTGCGTGCAAGTTGCGATGCGCCGCACGCGGACAGATGACGCACCGTGGCGGTGCTGATAGGTACCGGAAGATTCGGCCGAGCTTGCTCGCCCGTTCAGATGAGTTCCGCATCCGCCGGCTCGCCCGGCGGGCGAGGCGCCAGCGATCGCCGGCGCCTTACCCGAGGAGACAACCGAACTGGCCAGGTTGTGGAAAACCGCCCGGCGCCGGGCGAAAGCGGATATCCTCAGGCAGATCGCCCGGGATCAATCCGCCCTGCCGTTCGTTGCCGCTCCCGCCGGCGCCACGGAAAGGAGGGGACGCCAGTTGCTGAACGTCGTCGCTCCGGGATCTGACAATTTCTTCCGGCTGGCGTCCGGTGACGCTGAGCTTGCGCGCAGCGAGCTGACAGGCTTCCACCTTCTCGACACCACCATGATGTATGCGCCGCGCTCCGGCGGGGTGAAACGCTACCTGACCGCCAAGCGAAACTGGCTGGCCACACGTCATCCCGAAGTGCGCCACACCCTGGTCGTCCCTGGAGCTCGCACCCGCGCGGACTCCGCAGGCCTCGTCACCGTCGCCGCCACCCGGCTCCCCTTTGGCGACGGCTATCGCATGCCGGCCAGCGTGACCAAGTGGGAGGCCGTCCTGCGCGCGCGCCGTCCGGACATCATCGAGGCCGGCGACGTCTTCGTGCCCGGGCATGCCGCCTTGGAAGCCGGAGAAGCGTTGGGCGTCCCGGTGGTTGGGTTCTGCCATACGGACGCCGCCGCCCTGGCGGCCCTTCACCTGGGCGAATGGGCCGAGCAGCCGACCTTCAATTTCTGGGCTCAGGCCTATCAGCGCTTCGACCATGTCGTCGCGCCCAGCCGCCACACCGCCGCGCGCCTGGCGGAGGCGGGCGTCGAACGGTTGACCGTGCTGCCGCTGGGCGTCGACACCGAGCTGTTCCATCCGAACCGCGGCGATCGCGCGCGGTTGATCCGCAAGCTGGGCCTTCCGCGGGATGCGCGGCTGCTGGTCTTCGCCGGACGGGCGGCGCGCGAGAAGAACGTCGACGCCATGGTGGCGGCGGTCGAAATGTTGGGCCCGCCCTATCACCTGCTGCTGGTCGGCGCCGGGCGCGACACCCGCCCCTCCGGGCAGATCATCTGCATCGACTACGAGCGCGACCCCCAGAAGCTGGCCAGCCTGATGGCGAGCTGCGACGCCTTCCTGCACGCCAACGAGAACGAGATCTTTGGCCTGGTGGTGCTGGAGGCCATGGCCGCGGGCCTGCCGGTGATCGGGCCTGATCGCGGCGGAGTCGGCGAGCTGATCGACGAAAGCGTCGGGCAGCGGGCGCACGGAACCGAGCCGGAGCGTCTGGCCGAAGCGATCGAACAGCTGTTCGCCCGTGACGTCGCAGCCCTGGCCGAGGCCGCCCGCCGCCGCGCCGAGACGCGGCACGGTTGGGACGCCACCTTCGACAGCCTGATGGAGCTCTACTCCGCCCTCATCGCCGGCGCCGAGCGGCCGCTGGCGCTGAGCGCCTAGTCCGCGGCCGTATAGAAACCCAGCCTGGAGAAGCGTCCGACCAGCCGGGCGCCGTGCCAGAGCTCGCCGCCCAGCCCCGGCGTCATCAGCCGCGCAGCGACGGCGACGGCCGCGGCGTCGTTGTCGGCGTCGATCACCTCCGCAGGCTGCAGTCGGTCGCGCGCATCGATGCGGTAGAAGCGATAGACGGACAGCGCCTGAACCCCCATTGGCGCGGCTGGTTTACAGGGCCTGACCGCAGCGGTCTGTCATCCACCTGACGCGGCGGCGATGTTCGCCCTGCGCGGCGTCGACCCATGGCCGCCGATGACGGCTCGGCAGGCGATCTTCCAAGCTTGAGAGCAGTTTCGCCCGCCGCGGTATGGCGGCGGAAGGCGGGCTTCTTTAAATCGGGAGAATGCGCACCGACACGCCACAGCCCATCAAGCTGGCCGATTACCGGCCACCCGCCTTCCTGATCGAGGAGGCGTACCTGAGTATCCAGCTGCATCCGACCGCGACGCGGGTGCAGGCGAGGCTGACGGTCCGCCGCAACGGCGACCACGCCGCGCCGCTGCGGTTCAACGGCGAGCGGCTGAAGCTGATTTCGGTCAGCGTCGACGGGCGCGCCCTGCCGGCGGACGAATACCGGCTCGACGAGGAATTCCTCGCCATCCCGAACGTCCCGGCCGCCTTCATCCTGGAGACCGAGGTCGAGATCGACCCGCAGAACAACAAGGCGCTGGAAGGCCTCTACATGTCGGGCGGCCGGTTCTGCACCCAGTGCGAGGCCGAGGGCTTCCGCAAGATCACCTACTGGCCCGACCGGCCGGACGTGCTTGCCCGCTTCACCGTCAGGATCGAGGCCGAGAAGCGCTACGGCCGGCTGCTCTCGAACGGAAACCTGATCGAGGCGGGCGATCTCCCCGGCGACCGCCACTACGCCGTCTGGACCGACCCCTTCCCCAAGCCCTGCTACCTGTTCGCGCTCGTGGCCGGCGAGCTGGACGTGCTGGAAGACCAACTGGTCACCATGAGCGGTCGCACCGTGGACCTGCGGATCTATGTAGACCCCGGCATGGCGCCGCGCGCGGTCTATGCGATGGACGCCCTGAAGCGGTCGATGACCTGGGACGAGCAGGCGTTCGGGCGCGAGTACGACCTCGACCTGTTCATGATCGTGGCGGTGCGCGACTTCAACTTCGGGGCCATGGAGAACAAGGGCCTCAACATCTTCAACTCGTCGCTGCTGCTGGCCGACCCCGCGACCGCGACGGACGCCGACTACGAGCGCATCGAAAGCGTGATCGCCCACGAGTACTTCCACAACTGGACCGGCGATCGGATCACCTGCCGCGACTGGTTCCAGCTGTGCCTGAAGGAAGGGCTGACGGTGTTCCGTGACCAGGCCTTCTCCGCCGACATGCGCGGCGCGGCCGTGCAACGGATCAAGGACGTCAAGGCGCTCAGGGCGCGGCAGTTCCAGGAGGACCAGGGCCCCCTCGCCCACCCGGTGCGGCCGTCGAGCTATGTGAAGATCGAGAACTTCTACACCGCGACCATCTACGAGAAGGGCGCGGAGGTGATCCGGATGCTCCGGACGTTGGTCGGCCCCGACGCCTTCCGCGCCGGCATGGACCTCTACTTCGAGCGCTGGGACGGGACGGCCACCACCGTCGAGGAATTCGTCCGCTGCTTCGCGGAGGTCTCCGGACAGGATCTCTCCCACTTCTTCGCCTGGTACGAGCAGGCGGGCACGCCGCGCGTCTCGCTCATCCACGCCTATGACGCGGACGCCAAGACGCTCACGCTGCAGCTCTCGCAGCAGACGCCGCCGACGCCCGGCCAGCCGCTGAAGCGGCCGCTGCCGATCCCCGTGACGGTCGGCCTGCTGGACCATGACGGACGGCCGCTCCGCTTCGAGCACGAGGGCGCGGCCGTGGACGAGGCGGTGATCCTGCTGACGCAACCGTCGGCCGCGGTCACGCTCTCGGGCGTGGCCAGCGCGCCCGCGGTGTCGGCGCTGCGCGGCTTCTCCGCCCCCGTGGTGCTCACCAGCGACATCTCGCCCAAGGATCGCTACGTGCAGCTCGCCGCCGATCCGGACCTGTTCAACCGCTGGGAGGCCGGCCAGGCGCTGGCCCGCGAGCTGATCATGACCCGCGCGGCCGGGGCGGCCGATGAAGTCGGCGAGGAGCGCTACGCCGAGGCGCTCGGCCGGGCGCTGGCCGACCAGGGAGCCGAGCCGGCGTTCAAGGCCCTGCTGCTCGCCCTGCCCTCGGAGCCGGACCTGGCGCTGGCCATGACGCCGGCGGACCCCGCGGCGATCCACACAGCGCGCGACGCGCTGCTGACGCGCCTGTCGGTCCACCTGGAGGGCGAGCTTCGGCGGCTGCACACCGGCCTGCAGGACCTGGGCGAGTTCTCGCCTGACGCCGCCGGCGCGGGACGCCGCGCGCTGCGCAACGCCGCGCTCGAACTCCTGGCCGCCAATCCGCGGTTCGAGAACGTGGCCGTGGCCGTCGGCCACTTCGAAGCCGCCGCGAACATGACCGACGCCATGGGCGGGCTGAACGCGCTGACCCTGGTCGGCGGCGAGGCCTACGAGCAGGCGCTGGCCGCCTTCTTCGAGCGCTGGAAGGCCGAGCCGCTGGTGATCGACAAATGGTTCAGCGTCCAGGCGCGGGACCCGAGCGAGACGGCGCTGGGCCGGGTCATCGGCCTGACCGCCCACCCCGCCTTCGAGCCCGAGAACCCGAACCGGCTGCGCGCGCTGGTCTCGACCTTCGCCAACTTCAACCCGGCGCGCTTCCACGATGCGAGCGGCGCCGGCTACCGCTTCCTGGCGGACCAGATCCTGGCGGTGGACCGGTTCAACCCGATGACCGCGGCCAGGCTGGTAGATCCGCTGGACGGCTGGCGACGCTATCGGAGCGACCTCGGCGACCTGATGAAGGCGCAATTGGAGCGGATCGCCGGCTCGGAAGGCCTGTCGAAGAACGTGCTGGAGAAGGCGTCGCGGGCGCTCGGCGAGGGCTGATTTTCACGGTGGAGGATCTGAGCGCCAAGGTGCTCCACCGCGGAGCGGGGGAGCTGTCGCCGAAGGCGACTGAGGGGGCGTTCGGCGCATGAGCCTGGGCGCTCGCATGCGCCCCTGCGGGCCGGTGGTCGACGCCAAGGCGGCGGGGCGGACGCGGGAGATCCTGGGCGACGATCCGGCCATCGACGCCGCATGGGCGGCGCTGGAGCCGGTGTTCGCCGCTTCGCCCTATTTGGCGGGCGTGGCGCGCCGCGACCCTGGCCGGCTGGCGGCCATTCTCGCCGGCGACCCTGACCAGCGCCTCACCGATCTCCTGGCCCGCAGCGCGGCGGTGGCCGAGGGCGAGATCGAGACCGCAGGGTCCGCTCTGCGGCGGTTGAAGGCCGAGTTGCACCTGCTGGTCGCGCTCGCCGACCTGGGCGGCGTCTGGGGGCTGGACGCCGTCACCGGCGCGCTGACCCGCTTCGCCGACGCCGCGGTCGGCGCCGCCCTGGCCGTCGCCGCGCGGGGAGAGGTCGAGGCCGGACGCCTGACGCGCCTTGGCGAGGGGCGCGAAGGGCCGGTCCCCGGCTGGTTCGCCGTCGCCATGGGCAAGCAGGGGGCCTACGAGCTCAACTACTCCAGCGACATCGACCTGTCCGTCTTCTTCGACCCTGAGCGGCTGCCGCTCGCGCCTGGCCTGGAACCGCAGCCCTTCGCCGTTCGGCTCACCAACCGGCTGGCCGAGCTGATGCAGGCCAGGACCGAGGACGGCTATGTGTTCCGCATCGACCTGCGGCTCCGGCCCGACCCCTCCTCCACGCCGCTAGCCGTGCCCACGCCCGCCGCGCTCGACTACTACGAAAGCGTCGGCCAGAACTGGGAGCGGGCCGCCTTCATCAAGGCGCGGGCCTGCGCCGGCGATCTCGACGCCGCAGAGGACTTCCTGCGCGAGTTGCAGCCCTTCATCTGGCGCAAGAACCTCGACTTCGCCGCCATCGCCGACATCCATTCGATCAAGCGCCAGATCCACGCGCACAAGGTGGACGAGCGCGTCACCGCCCGTGGCGTCGACCTCAAGCTGGGCCGCGGCGGCATCCGCGAGATCGAGTTCTACGTGCAGACCCAGCAGTTGATCCTGGGCGGCCGCAATCCGACGCTGCGGGCGAACCGGACGCTGGACGCGCTGGACGCCCTGGTGGAGGCGGGCCATGTGGAGCCGCAGACCGCCGAGGAGCTGACCGGCGCCTACCGGATGCTGCGCGACCTGGAGCACCGGGCGCAGATGCTGGCGGACGACCAGACGCACAAGCTGCCGGAATCGGACGCCGACCGCCGCCGCGTGGCCGCCCTCTACGGCTACGACCGCCTGCGCAGCTTCGACGCCGCGGTGACCCGCACCCTGAAGGCGGTGAACGCCCGCTACGGCGAGCTCTTTCCGGCCGAAGAATCGCTGTCGTCGCGGTTCGGCAGCCTGGTCTTCACCGGTGTGGAGGACGACCCCGAGACGCTCGCCACGCTTTCCCGGATGGGCTTCACCGCGCCGGGCCGGGTCTCGCAGACCATCCGCAGCTGGCATCACGGACGCATTTCGGCCACCCGCACCGAGCGCGGCCGGGAGCTGTTCACGCGCCTCGCGCCGCGGCTGCTGGAAGCGGCGCAGGCGAGCGGCGCGCCGGACACCGCGTTCAACCGTTTCAGCGACTTCTTTTCCCGGTTGTCGTCGGGGGTGCAGCTGCAGTCGCTGTTCCTCGCCCAGCCCAAGCTGTTCGAGCTGGTGGTCCAGGTGATGGCCTTCGCGCCCCGGCTGGCGACCACGCTGGCCAGACGACCGGCGGCGATCGACGCCATGCTGGACATGGCCTTCTTCAGCACCATCGAGTTGGAGGAGGATCGGGCGGCCTTCCACGCGGCCGTCGCCCAGGCCGACGGCTTCGAGGCGGCGATGGACGCGGTTCGCCGGCTGCAGCGTGAGCAGGCGTTCCGGGTCGGCGTGCAGGTGATGAGCGGATCGGCCAGCGCCGAGACCGCCGGCCGGGCTTTCGCCGAGCTGGCCGACCTCTGCATCCAGGCGCTGGCGCCGGCGGCGCTGGCCGAGGCGGCGCGGATCGGCGGCGACTTCCCGGGCGAGGTGGCGGTCGTGGCGCTCGGCAAGTGCGGCTCGCGCGAGATGAGCGCCGGCTCCGACCTCGACCTGATGACGCTTTATCGGGCGCACGACCCGAGCGCGACGTCGGCGACCAAGGGCTGGGACGCTTCGACCTTCTACGGACGGTTCACGCAGCGGCTGATCGCGGCGCTGTCGACCCAGACGGCCGAAGGCGGCCTCTACGAAGTCGACATGCAGCTGCGCCCGTCCGGCACCAAGGGACCCGTCGCGGTGAGCTTCGCGGCGTTCGAGACCTACTATCGTGGCGAGGCCGAGACCTGGGAGCATCTGGCCCTCACCCGGGCCCGCGTGGTCTGGGCGACCTCCGAGGATTTCGCGGCCGACGCCGACGCGGCGATCGAAGCGGCGCTGCGCCAGCCACGCAAGCGCGCGCAGATCGCCCGCGACGTGCGCGAGATGCGAGAGCTCATGGAGCGCGAACGGCCGCCCAAGGGCGAGTGGGACCTCAAGCTTTCCCCCGGCGGGCTGGTCGACATCGAATTCGCCGCCCAGTTCCTGCAACTAGCCCATGCCGCCGAGGGAGGGCCGCTGGCGCCCAACACCGCCGAGGCGCTGACCGCCTTCCACCGCGACGGCCTGGCGCCCGCGGCGCCGCTTGCCGCGCTGGAGCGCGCCTGGCGGCTGCAGCAGGATCTGTCCCAGCTGCTGAAGGTGGCGCTGGAAGACGATCCCGATCCCGACCATGAGCCCAAGGCGTTTCGCGCCCTGCTGGCGAGGGCCGGACACGCCCGCAGCCTGGCCAATCTGCGAACCAAGCTGGCCGCGGCCCAGGCCGAAGCCCGCGCCGCCTACGACGCCGTCGTCCGCTGATCATTGCGAAAGAGGCGCGGCGAAAGGTCGCAATCCCAGCCCCGGGTTTCACCTGAGGGATCCTCCCAGGACTCCGTCGCATGATCTGCGCGGGTGACACCGGAGAGTCGGTCGTGGAGCAGGACAAAGTTCTGGCGCGCGAACGTGCGCGCGACCTGTGGCGCTACATGCAACTCATCGAAGCCAGCCGCCATCGCGCGGAGATGCTGGAGCTGATGGCTCACGACGGTCGGCAGGCGGACCGCACGATCCTGGCGGAGGTCGCCGCCCAGCTGCGCGATTTGGCTGACGAATTGCACGCGCTCTGGGAAGGCCACGCTGCTGCGCCGCCTGCGCGCGTCCGCAACTTCGCCGCGCCCCTCGTCTCGAACGGATAGGACTCGTTCGACCTAGTCCTTGTTGAGGACGCGCAGCAGCGCATCGCTGGCGTCTCGCCCCGCGCGGGTCCGCTCCTCGAGATCCCAAAGCGTTTCACCCTGCGCCAGGCGCGCGCCCCACATCCGGCGCAGATCGGCCAGTTGCGCGAGCGCCCACTGGAGATTGGCGGCCGCACGGCGGTCAGGAGCCGCGGCTCGACCGCCGGCTAGCCGCTGCGCGTGCTCGCCGAATTTTTCTCCGGCGGCCGACACAGCGTGATCCAAGCCGTCCAGCCGGCCGAGCGCTCGGGTGACGAGAGCCGCCTCACGCACCAGCAAGTAATAGGTCGCGGTTCGAATATCGGCATCTTCGGCGCAGGCGAGGTCGTCGACGAGCTGCGCAATTCTCATGAGGTGATGTGACAGCGGCATGGACTCGATCTTCGGAGAAGGCGGAACACAATCCAACTTCGTCGTTCGAAAAACTATGAGCCGCATCAATTTTCGGGCCCGCTATTCAAAGGCTCTATTTGAATTGCGCTGTCGCCTCCTAGGCCGAGCAGCTCCGCTCCGTCTGTCTGCGCTTGGACAGAAAGCTTCCATTCCGACGCGGCGCCCCGAAAAAGGGCATTTAGATGCACGTTGACTTGTGATCGATTTCGATATATCTAATTGCGTCTCGCTTATTACGGAGCATATGAGGTGCACAGACGATTTGCAGAAGGCTGCGAACGGCGGAGCCGCCGCCCTTGGGGCGGACAAGGCGGCCCTGGCTGGACGCACGGCGGGCGTGGGCGCGGCGGCGGCTTGGGACGGTTCCTGGAGCACGGCGACCTCAGGTTCGTGCTCCTGGCCCTGATCGAAGAACAGCCGCGACACGGCTACGAACTGATCAAGGAGTTGGAGGAGCGCACCGGCGGCGCCTATCGGCCTAGCCCCGGCGTGGTCTATCCGACGCTGAACCTGCTGGAGGACGAAGGTTTCGCCCGCCCGGCCGCCGGCGACAGCCCCCGCAAGCTCTATGAGATCACCGACGAGGGCCGGGCCGCGCTCGACGCCGCGCGCGGAAGCGTCGAGGCCGTGTTCGGGCGGATGGCGGAGGCCGCGGCCCGCTCGAACGCCACCGCGCCCCGGGTCGGCCGCGCGATGGCCAATCTCGGCATGGCGCTGCAGCAACGGCTCGCCGACCCCGGCCTGGACGCCGAGGCTCTGGATCGGATCGTGCGGGTGATCGACGAGGCCGCGGCGGCGGTCGAGAAGGCCTGAGCCGGGTGAAACGACGGAAGACGCCCCGATCTTCGTGTAAGGTTCCAATGAGCGATCAGACGATCACACCGCGGAACCTGGGCCATGACAGGCCCGGATGAACTACGGCCCGGCGACGAGGACTGGCGTGGCGTCGAGCGACCCGGACGAGGCCCTGCTGGCGCGCATCGCCGAGGGCGACGCAGCCGCTATCCGGGCGCTGGTGGCGCGCAAGCTGTCGCGGGTGCTCGGGCTGGCCCAACGCATGCTGAACGATGCGGGCGAGGCGGAGGACGTGGCGCAGGAGGCCTTTCTGCGCGTCTGGCGCCAGGCGCCGAAGTGGCGTTCCGGAGAGGCCCGGTTCGACACCTGGCTGCATCGCGTCGCGCTGAACCTCTGCTACGATCGGCTCCGGCGCCGGCGGGAGATCCTCACGGACGACCCGCCGGAGCTGCCGGACGACGCCCCGCCGGCGGACCATGCCCTGGAAGCACAGGACACCGGCCGAGCCGTCGCCGCGGCCCTGGCGAAGCTGCCGGACCGGCAGCGCGAAGCCATAGTGCTCTGCCATTATCAGGAGCTCGGCAACATCGAAGCCGCAGCGGTGATGGGCGTCACGGTGGAGGCGGTGGAAAGTCTTCTGTCCCGTGGACGCCGCGCATTGCGCGCGACGCTCGCGGACCTGGTGGAGCGCTGAATTGACGAGGGAGCAGTTCCAGTCCCTGGCGGACGCCTACGGCGGGGAGATCGCGCGCTGGCCGCCCGATGTACGTGATCAGGCCGGCCTGCTGGCCGCAACCCATCCGGCCTTCGCTCAGGCGGTGCTGACCCAGGCTAGCCGGCTCGACGTGGCGCTGGACGCGCTTCCGCGGGCGACGGCGTCGCGCATGCTGCTCGACCGGATCGTCGCTAGCGCGCCGGCCGCGCCCAGGCGGCGCAACTGGCTGAGCTGGCTGCTTCCGGCCGGCGCGGGCGCTGCGCTCGCCGGGGCCACCGCGGCCGGACTGGTCATGGGCGTGCAGCTCAGCCAGGCGTCGGCCGTGAGCGCCGAGGCGTCCGCGCAGGCGGTGGCCGACCTGGACGTCTCCGGCCTGGCGGGGGAAGGTTGATGAGCCGCCGCGGACTGCTCATCGCCCTCATCGTCTCGCTGGCGGTGAACCTGTTCGTGCTGGGCGGCCTCGCCGGCGCGGCGCTGATGGGATGGCCGCATCCGAGACCTCCGCCGACCGCCGGCCCGCCACGCATGGCCGCCGTCGGCGCGGCGTTGTCGCCGCAGCAGCGCGAGGCCTGGGAGGCGATCATGCGCGAGTCGGCGCGAACCTCGGGCCCGAAGATGCTCCAGGCGCGCCAGCTGCGCCGCGACTCCTGGCGCGGCCTGACCGAAGACAAGCTGGACGCTCAGGCCGTGCTGGCGGAGCTCGACCGTTCGCGCGCCATGGAACTGGAGGCGCGGGCGGAGATGGACCGGCGCGTGGTCGGCTTCGCAGCCACCTTGCCCGCCGACGAACGCCGCAAGCTGGCGGAAGCCCTCGGCCGCTTGCGCCGGGGCGGCCCCCCGCCGCCGGGCGGCTGGTCACATCCCAGCCCCGGCGACGGCCCTCCCCCCGCGAACCGGTAGGCTGAAGCTGACGGTCGTGCCCTTGCCGGGCGCGCTTTCGATGCCGAGTTCTCCGCCGTGCAACTCGACCAGCGCCTTGCTGAGCGCGAGCCCCAGTCCCGTTCCCTGCTGAGTCTTGGCGTGCTGGCTTTCGATCTGCTCGAACGGCCGTCCGAGCCGGGTGAGGTCCTCCGGCGCGATGCCGATGCCGGTGTCGCGCACGCTGATCCGCACCGTTTCGGCGCCCGCGGCCTCGACCGACACCGAGACGTGCCCGCCGCGCGGGGTGAACTTCACCGCATTGGAGAGCAGGTTGAGCAGGACCTGCTTGAGCGCCCGCTGATCGGCTTCGATCTGCGGCGCGGCCGCGGCGGCCTCCAGGGTCAGCGAAAGCCCCGCCGCCTCGGCGCGGTTGCGCACAAGGCGGGCGGCCTCGTCAACGAGCTCGTCGAGGCCTACCGGCTCGAAATTCAGCCTCATCTTGCCGGCTTCGATCTTTGACATGTCCATGATGTCGTTGATCAGGGCGAGGAGATGCTGGCCGGAGTTCAGGATGTCCTGGGCGTAGCCCCGGTAGCGCGTGTCGCCGAGGGGCCCGAACATCTCGGTCAACATGATCTCCGAAAATCCGTTGATGGCGTTCAGCGGCGTGCGGAGTTCGTGGCTCATGTTCGCCAGGAACTCGCTCTTCGCCTGATTGGCGGCCTCGGCGCGAACCTTCTCCGTCTCGTATTTGCGCGCCAGGTCGGACAGCTCCGTCTGGCTCTTCTCGAGGTTGGCGACGGCCTTGCGCAGCGCTTCTTCGTTCAGGCGGCGGGCCTGTTCCTGGGCCTTGACCGCGGTGATGTCCGTGGCCGTGACGACCGTCCCGCCCTCGGCCGTCCGCCGCTCGCAGATCTGCACCCAGCGACCATCGACCAGTTCGGCCTCGCGCACGTCCTTGGATTCGCCGGGGATGCGCATCTCGGCGCTGATGGCCGAGCGGGCGGCGCGCTCCACCTCCTCGCGCCGCGCGCCTGGCGTCAGGAGGCGCGCCTCCAGCTTGAAGAAGCCGCAGTAGTTCTGATTGCAGAGCACGAGGCGGTCGTGCCGGTCCCAGAGCACGAAGGCCTCGGAGACGCTCTCGATGGCGTCGCGCAAGCGGCTCTCGGCGGCCTGCGCCCGGGCCTGGGCCAGACGTTCCTCGGTGACGTCGAGGGCGACGCCGATGATGCGCGCAAAGCCGCCTTGGGGGCTCTCGCCGAAGGCCTCGCCGCGGGCGTCGATCCACACCGGACGGCCGCCCGTCAGGCTGGGCACCCGGAAGGAGACGTCGAAGCCGCCGTAGAGGGCGGCCGCCCGCAAGGCGTCGCGCAGGCCGTCGCGGTGTCCCGGCCAGACCCGCTCCAGCACCTGCTGGCCTTCGACGATCCCGCCGCGCCAGCTGAACAGCGAGGCGGTCGCGTCGGACATGTAGATGGTGTCGGTGGCGAGGTCCCATTCCCAGATGCCGCAGCGCGCAGCTTCCACCGCCCGGCGGAACCGGCGTTCGGATTCGTCGAAGGCGGCGTGCGCCCGCTCGACCCGGCGGGTTTCGAACAGCAGCACGCCGGCGAAGCCGAGGACGACGAGAACGGGAGCGGTCAGCCAGGCGATCTGCTGCAGGCGCGATGGCGGCGGCCCGGACAGCCAGGCCACCCCAGCCGCCGCATAGCCGCACAGAAGCGCGACGGTCATCAGAACGATCAGGCGGACGAAGCGCTGCGTCGGCCGCTGCGTCCCCTCGCTCAGGGGTCGAGGGCCGCCTTCCGCAGGGCGGGGTGCAGGGCCAGACGCGTTCTCGCTTCCGCTCTTGGCCAACGGCCGCAGTCCCCTCGCCCGACTCGAACTCCCAGCAAATCAGAGTCTAGCTGGGCCGAGGGATTCGGTCATCACGCCAACTAATTTAGGTTGCACCCGGAAGCACCAACGCAACCCGCAGGCCGGGCCCCATTTCACCCACCTTGCCCGGGCCCTCGTCCAACTCCAGTCGTCCGGAATGGGCCTCCGCCACGGCCGCGACCAGCGACAGGCCGAGGCCGGCGCCGGGCGCATTGCGGCTGTTCTCGAGACGGACGAACCGCTCCACGACGCGCGCGCGGTCCCCGTCCGGCACGCCCGGACCGGTGTCGGTCACCGAAGCCTCGACCTCACCCGAAGCCCTTCGGCGCACCCGCAGCATCACCGCGCCGCCGGGCGGGGTGTACTTGACTGCGTTGTCGAGGATGTTGGCGAGCGCCTGGGCCACGAAATCGCGATTGGCCCGCACGAGCATTCCGCGGGTCAGCTCCGATCCGAACTCCAGCCCCTTCTCCTCGCAGGTCGGCTCGTAGAGTTCGGCCACGTCGGCGGCGAGTTCCGCCAGATCGAAGATCGTGGCATCGGGCGCAGCGCCGGCCGCCTGAAGGCGGGCTATGGCGAGCACCGCCTGGAAGGTCTTCAGCACCCCGTCGGTGTCTTCCAGCGCCTGGGAGAGGGCTTCGGTCGGATTGCCGCGCCCGGCCTCGACGTCCATGTAGGCGGTTTCCAGCCGCGCGCGCAGCCGGGTGAGCGGCGAGCGCAGGTCGTGGGCGATGGCGTCGCCCGCGTGCCGATGGCCGGCCATCGAGCGCTCCAGCCGATCCAGCATTTCGTTCAGGCCGGCGGCGAGTTCGTCGAACTCGTCGCGGGAGCCGCGCACCGGCGCGCGCGCGCCCAGGTCGCCGCCGCGCACCGCGCCGACCACCCCGGTCAGGGCGCCCACGCTGCGCGAGACGTTGCGGCTGACCAGCACGCCGCCGGCCAGGCCCAGCAGGATGACCAGGGCGCCCGCGCCCCACAGCGCGCGGACCACCTTGACCACATAGGCCTCGTCCTCGGCGACGTCGGCGCCGACGAACAGGATCTCGCCGCCGCTCAGCCGCTCCTGCAGGCCCCGCGCGGGCCGCTGGACGGCGCGGCCCTCGACCGTGTCGGAGACCTGGAAGGTGGTCCAGGCGGGCCGGCCGGTGAAGTGCTCGACCGGCGACTGTTCGATGGAGCCGGAGATGCGCCGGCCGTCGCGGCTCATCAGCAGGTAGAGAAAGGGCCGTTCGCTGGCGGCGCGCTCGATCAGCGACTGGTTCACCGCATCGACGCCGGCGCGCTCGTAGGCCGCGGCCAGCGAGCGCATCTCGCGCAGGATGTCCTGGTCGGTGCGCCGCGCCGCCTCGCCCGCGGTGGCCACGTAGATGTAGGCGAGGAAGGCGCTGGCGGCGGCCGCGAACAGCGCCAGGAAGAGCAGCGTCAGCCGAAACGGCGTGGTGCGGAAGATGCGCGGCAGGCGCACCTGGCCGTCACGCATCCAGCCGATAGCCTGCGCCGCGCACCGTCTGCAGCATCGGACGGTCGAACCCCTTGTCGATCTTCGAGCGTAGGCGCGAGACGTGCACGTCGATGACGTTGGTCTGCGGGTCGAAGTGGTATTCCCAGACCTTCTCCAGCAGCATGGTGCGCGTCACCGACTGGCCGGCGTGGCGCATCAGGAACTCCAGCAGCTGGAATTCCCGGGGCTGCAGGTCGATGTCCTTGCCCTGGCGGCGGACCGCGCGGGCGATCAGGTCCATCTCCAGGTCGCCGACGCGCAGCAGGGTCTGGACCGAGCCGGTCTCGCGCCGGCGGGCGAGCGCCTCCACGCGCGCGATCAGCTCGGCGAAGGCGTAGGGCTTGACCAGATAATCGTCGCCGCCGGCCTGCAGGCCGGTCACCCGGTCGCCCACCTCGCCGAGCGCCGACAGGAACAGCACCGGCGTCGCATTGCCTTCACGCCGCAGGGTCTCGACAAGGGCGACGCCGTCCATGCGCGGCATCATCCGGTCGACGATCATCACGTCGAAGGCGTCCGCCCGCGCCGCGTCCAGGCCCTCGACCCCGTCGGCGGCGCGCACGCAGGCGAAGCCGGCCTCGGCGAGGCCGCGCTCCATCGCTTCGGCGGCCTCGCGGTCGTCCTCGACGATCAGGATGCGCATCGCCCCGCCCCCCGCCTGCCGTCAGTCTTCGATCTTCAGCGGCAGGAACAGCGTCCGGCCGGTGCGGTACACGCCGATCAACACGCTCGGCCGCTTGCCGCGCTTGGCGGCCTGGACCGCCGCCGAGATCTCGGCCGCGCTGGTCACCGGCGTATCCCCGGCGCGCACGATCACGTCGCCGCGGCGCAGCCCCTTTTGGCCGGCGTCTGAGCTGGCGTCGACGTTGAGCACCGCCGCCCCGCGGACCGTCGCCGGCAGACCGAGCTGCCGGCGCAGCGTATCGTCGAGCGGCGCCAACGAGAGGCCGAGCACGGCCGGCGCCTGGGTCTTGGGACCCTGCGAGCCGCCGCCGCCCTGGTTCGGCGTGTTGTCGTTCTGGGCGAGTTCCTTCTCCGACGGCCTGGTGCCCGAACGCACGTCGACCGTGCGGCGCTTGCCGTCGCGGATGATGTCGATCCGCAGATTGTCGCCGGGCTTGGCCTTGGCGACCTCGCGGGTCAGTTCCGAGGAGCTCTTCACGGCGTGGCCGTCGATCGCGGTGATCACGTCGCCGGCCTGCAGTCCGGCGCGCTGCGAGGGGCCGCCAGGCGCGAGGTCGGAGACGATCGCGCCCCGCTGCTCGCCCATGCCCTGGGCTTCGGCCATCTCGGCGGTGAAGTTCTGGATGGTGGCGCCGATGTAGCCGCGCTCGATGCGCCGGCCGGAGATCAGCTGCTTGGTGACCTGGTCGGCCACGTCGGCGGGAATGGCGAAGCCGATGCCCACAGAGCCCCCGGAGGGCGAGAAGATGGCGGTGTTCACGCCGATCACCCGGCCGTAGATGTCGAAGGTCGGGCCGCCGGAGTTGCCGCGGTTGATCGGCGCGTCGATCTGAATGTAGTCGACGAAGGTCTCGCCGATGTCGCGGCCATAGGCGGAGATGATGCCGGCGGTCGCGGTGCCGCCCAGGCCGAACGGGTTGCCGACGGCGATCACCCAGTCGCCGACCCGCGGCCGCGCCGAATCCTCGAAGTTCACGAATGGGAACGGGCCGTTGCGGCCCTTCACCTTGATCACCGCCAGGTCAGTCGCCTCGTCGCGGCCGACGACGGTGCCTTCGAGCTCGCTCTCGTCCTTCAGCACCACCTTGATCGTCTCGGCGTTCTCGACGACGTGGTTGTTGGTCACCACATAGCCGTCCGGCGAGATGAAGAAGCCGGACCCGGCCGACTGCTGGGTGGGAAGGCGGGGCTGACCCTTTTCGGTGCGCCCGCCCTGGGGCGGGGCGCCGCTATCGTCGTCGTTCTCGTCGGGCGCGCCGCGCGGCACCAGGTCGAACGGCAGGCCCGGAATGCGCAGGGTGCTGGCGTCCACGCGCGTGGTGACGTTGATCGACACCACCGCAGGCGAGACGCGGTCGAAGATGTCGGAGAAGGACATCGGCGCGCCGGGCGGCGGGGCGAAGATCGGCGATGTCGAGGCCTTGATGACCTGTCCCTCGTCGGCGTGAGCCTGCGGCAGCCGCACCCCTGCGCCGGCCACCGCCGCCGCCATCACGCCAGCGCCCGCAAGCGCGCCAAGGAAATACCCAGTCTTCTTCGAGGTCATCAGCCTTTGATCCTTGTGCGACGCGAGAATTGGCGACGCGCCACGACAACCTAGGTTCGATGCATCAGCGCGAAAAGCCTCTCAAGTTACCTTTAGGTCACCCGGGGACCGGCATCGCGTTCATTCTGGGGCGGCCGTGTGTCAGGTCTGCTCGTCCTGAAGGCTTTGAAGGCGCTCGTCTTCGGCTGCGTCGAGTTCCGGCTCGGGCGCGCGGTTCCGCAAACGCACGAGCAGCAGCCCAGCTCCGAGCAGCACGACCAGGAACGGCCCGGCCCACAGCGCCGCATTGCCGGGCGAAAAGGTCGGCCGAAGTAGCACGAACTCGCCGTAGCGATCGACGAGATAGGCCTTGATCTGGTCGTCGCTGCGTCCCGCGTGGACCTGCTGGCGCACGATCTGGCGCAGGTCGTGGGCGAGCTCGGCCTGGGAGTCATCGATCGACTCGTTCTGGCAGACCAGGCAGCGGACCTCGGAGAAGATCTGCCGCGCGCGCGCCTCCTGAGCGGGATCGGTCAGGCGCTCGGCGGGGTCGGAGGCGGCGGCCATGCACAGCACCGCGGCGATCGCGGCGAGCGTCGTGCGCACCTTCACGCCGGCTGCTCCTGGGGCTGCGGCTCGGCCTGGCGGCGCGCGGCCGCGGCCAGCCGAAGCCGCCGGTCAGAGAGCGAGACCAGCCCGCCCAGCGCCATGATCGCCGGCCCGAGGAAGAGCAGGCTGGCGAACGGGTTCCAGTAGGCGCGCACCAGCCAGACCGGAGCCGCCTCCCCGCCGCGGCGCTCGCCCAGGACGACGTAGAGGTGGTTGGGGCCGCGATAGCAGAGCGCGACCTCCGAGGTAGTCTGGCCGTCCGCCAGGTAGGCGCGGCGCTCGGGCTCCGCGATACAGGCTGGCTGGCCGGCGCGCGTGACCCTGACCAGGCCGCGCTCGGCGTCATAGTTCGCCCCCTCGACGGCGGACACGCCCTCCAGCACGAGATGGTAGCCGCCGAGGTCGAGCGCGCCGCCGACGGGAAGAGTTTCGGCCCGCTCCTGCCGCCAGCCGGTCTCGACGAAGGCCGCCAACACGAAGACGCCGAGCCCCAGGTGAGCGAGCGTCATGCCCCAGGCGCCGCGGGGGAGCTTGGCCAGCCGCCGCCAGCTCTCGGCGGCGGGGCCGCGGAAGGCGCGGGTGCGCTCGAGGATCTCGGCGGCGGCGCCGGCGATCAGCCAAACGCCGAGGCCCACGCCTGCAGACGCGAGCGCCTGGCGCGGGTTGACCAGCGCGTAGCCGGCGAGGCCGACCGCCAGCGCCAGCAGGGCGCAGGCCCAGAGCCGTTGGGCCACACCGGCCGCATCGCCGCGCTTCCAGGCCAGGAGCGGGCCGGCGGGCAGGATCAACAGCAGCAGGGCCATCAGCGGCGTGAAGGTCAGGTTGAAGTAGGGCGGGCCGACCGAGATCGCCTCGCCGGTCACCGCCTCGCGGATCAGCGGATAGAGAGTGCCCAGCAGCACCGCCGCGGTCGCCGCCGCCAGCAGGATGTTGTTGAGCACCAGCGCGCTTTCGCGGCTGACCGGCGCGAAGACCCCGCCCGGCGACAGCGCCGGCGCGCGCCAGGCGAACAGGCTGAACCCCGCTCCGGCGGTGACGCCCAATATCGCCAGCAGCAGGACCCCGCGCTCCGGGTCGAGGGCGAAGGCGTGCACCGAGGTCAGCACGCCCGAGCGCACCAGGAAGGCGCCCAGCATGGAGAAGGAGAAGGCGGCGATCGCCAGGAACACCGTCCAGCCGGCCAGCGCGCCGCGCTTCTCGGTGACCACGGCCGAGTGCAGCAGGGCGGCGGCGACCAGCCACGGCATGAAGGAGGCGTTCTCGACCGGGTCCCAGAACCACCAGCCGCCCCAGCCGAGCTCGTAATAGGCCCAGAAGGAGCCGAGCGTGATGCCGACGGTGAGCAGGCTCCAGGCGGCCAGCGCCCAGGGCCGGACCCAGCGCGCCCAGGCCGCATCGACCCGGCCCTCGATCAGCGCCGCCAGCGCCAGGGAGAAAGCCACCGACATGCCGACGTAGCCGGCGTAGAGGAAGGGCGGATGGACCGCGAGCGCCGGATCCTGCAGCAGAGGATTGAGCGACTGGCCCTCCACCGGCGCGCGCGCCAGCCGGGCGAGCGGGTTCGAGGCGAACACCGTGTAGGCGAGGAAGACGACGCCCAGCGCGCCCTGGACGGCGACCATGCTGGCGCGCAGGCCGCGCGGAAGGCCGCGGCCCAGCACCGCGGCGGCCGCACCATAGCCGGTCAGCATCAGGCACCACAGCAGGATCGAGCCTTCGTGGCTGCCCCAGGCGCCGGCCACCTTGTAGAGCATCGGCTTTTCGGTGTGGGAGTTGGCGGCGACGTTGGCGACGGAGAAGTCCGAGACGACGAAGGCGTGCACCAGCACGGCGAAGGCCACCGCGACACCGAGGAAAGCCGCCACCGCCGCCCCTTCGCCCGCTGCGGCGAGCGTCGTCGAGCGGCGGACCCGCGCCGCCGCCGAAAGCCCGGCCTGCAGCACCGAGAAGGCCAGCGCCAGGGCGAGCGCGAAGGCGCCGAATTCGACCAGCATCTAGACGCCGCCCTGTTTCGCGGGGGACTCGTAGGCCGGCGCGGAACCGTCGCCCCGCCACTCCCCCTGCGCTTTCAACGCCTTGGAGACTTCGCGCGGCATGTATTTCTCGTCGTGCTTGGCGAGCACCCGCTTGGCCTCGAAGACGCCGTCATGGCGAAAGGCGCCGACCGCGACGACGCCCTGGCCTTCGCGGAAAAGGTCCGGCAGATCGCCCTGGAAGACCACCTTGTCGATCGCGTGCTGGTCCTGAACCGTGAACTCGACCGAACCGTCCGCGTGCTTCACCACCGAGCCGTGGGCGACCAGCCCGCCCAATTGGATGGAGCGGCCCGCGGCCGGCCGCGCCTGCTCGGCCTGCGAGGGCGTGTAGAAGAAGGAGACGGAGTCGCCGAGGCCCCAGAGCGCGAGGCCGACGGACAGCGCCAGAACCGGGGCGATCGCCGCGACCAGCATCAGGCGGCGGCGCGCCTTGGGGGACTTGGGCAGCAGGCTCATTTCAGGGGCTCGGCTTGGGCGGCGGCGTCGAGCCTGGCCAGCAGGTCCGGCTTGGCCGCATAGCGGACGCGGGCCTCGCGCAGGGTTTCGTCCCGCTTGGCCGTCTCGCCCAGCACCGCATAGGCGCGCACCAGCCGCACCCAGCCTTCGGGATCGTCGGGGTTGGACGTAAGCCGCTCGGCGAGCCCGGAGACCATGCCCTGGATCATCGCCAGCTGGCCTGCGCCCGGCGGCGCGGCGGTCGGCGGGGCTTCGGCCTGGGCGATGGCGGCCAGCACCGTCTGGCGGCGCGGGTCGTCCTGCGGCAGCTCGGCGGCTAGCCGACGCCATTCGGCGACGCCGGCGGCCTTGTCGCCGGCCTCGACCTCGGCCCTCGCGAGATGGAAGCGAGCGGCGGCGCGTCCAGGGTCGCGCTTCACGGCCTCGCGGAATGCCGCCTGGGCGCCCGGGGTGACCTCGCCGTTCGCCTGCGCCATCTGCGCCTCGCCCAGCATTTCCCAGAGCTCGGCGCGCTGCGGCGCCGCCCGCACCGCGCGGCGCATGGCGCGGACCGCCTCGGCGGGCTCCTGCGACGCGCCCTCCGCCACGGCCAGGAACCGCCAGGCTTCGGCGTCGGAGGGCCGTTCGCGGCTGATGGCCGACAGCACAGCGGCGAGTTCCGGCGGCGTGAGGACCGCCGGATCCGACGTGCGCCAGCCCGCCAGGCGCCGGGCGTAGGGCTCGTCCGCCATGCCCGGGGTCCCGGCCAGGCCGTAGAGCAGCAGGGTCAGCGCGGACGCGGCGGCCAGGGCGATCGGGACGGCGGCGCGGCTGTCGACTCGCCACGCCGCATGGCGTGCATCCGCCTCGTGCAGCAGACGACGCGCCGCTTCGGCGTGGGTGCTCCGGCGCTCGGAGTCGGCGATGAGGCCCCGCTCGGCGAGTTCATCGATCTCGGCGAGCTGACGCCTGTAGATCTCGCGCGCGGGGTCGGCGACGTCGTCACGGGCGACGGCGGCGGCTCGGAGCAGGACGAGGCCGGCGGCGGCGGCGGCGAGCACGCCGGCCGCGGCCCAGAAGAGGATCATGGCGCGCGCTTTAGCCGAAATGGCCTAAGCGCGCGAGGGGGGTCAGGTCCCGGCGAGCAGGCTCTTGACCGGATCCACGGGCGGCGGCGCAGCGGCGGCCGCGGCGCGGCGACGCACCAGTTCGCCGGCCTTCTCGTCGCGGACGAGCGCGCTCAGATCCGCCGCCACGGCCAGATGCGCCTGAGCCGCGGCGTCGCCCGCCTTCACCGCTTCCACCAGGTGCTCGACCGCAAGATCCAGCTCCTGCCCCAAGGTCTCGAACAGCCGGCTCCGCGCGGCGGCGAAACCGGCCGGATTGGCGCTGGCGCGCAGTTCGCTCACGAAGGCGAGCAGGGTCAGGCACCGCCGCACCGCGACCGGGTCGGGTTGAGCGTCAGAGCGGCGGGCGCGCTTTGCGCCGCCACGCGAGCTGGGAAGCGCCTGTCCGAACAGGGTTTCGGCCTCGTCGCAGCGCTCCTCCACCAGCGCCGAGAGGCTGGCGCGGAGTTTCAGCAATTGCTTGCCCCAGCCCTGCTCGCGCGAGAGCGTCACATAGGTCTCCAGCTCGGCGCCCGCGCCGGTCACCCGGTTGACCTGCGCCGCCGCCGCCCGCGCCGCCTCGGCGCCGCCGTCCGGGTCGAGCCCGGCGACGGCCGCCAGCGCCTGTTCCACGTCGCGCAGGACGATCTCGCCGAACACGCCGAGCTCGGATTCGGCGAGGTAGCGCTCCGTGGGCTTCTCCATCACCGCGGAGATGATGCGCAGCACCGTGTAGGGCTTGGGCAGCTGGGCGGCCAGCATGTGGAAGAAGATCGTGCCCGCGTCCGGCGCGGCGGCCACGGCGTCCTTGTAGGCCAGGCGCGCCGCGGCGGAGGCCTCCGCTGTCTGGTGGCTGACCCAGCCGGACAGCTTGAGGGAGATGCGGCGAACCACTGGCGCGACGTCGAGCGCGGCGAGCAAGGCCTCGGCGCCCGCCGGGCGGGCGGCGTCGCAGGCTTGGCGCACGGCCTGGAACTCGCGCGTCTCCGCCGCGCGGATCCCTTTGGCGGCGATGCGCAGCAGGCGGTCGTAGGGGTCGGCCGAGGTCTCGCCGCCGTACAGCGCCACCTCCGCATTGCGCACGAAGGCCGGCGCCTGCGCCTTGAGCGCGCGCCAGAGGAGCCCGGGGACTCGCGCGGGGAAGGTCAGCCGAAGCGGATCGGCGCCGTCGCCCACGCAGATCGGCAGCAGGGGCGCCAGGGAGACGTTGCGCAGCTGCCGGTCGCCGGCCTCCAGCTCGACAAGCTGACGTACGCTGGCTAGGGCCGCGTCGCCGCCTGCTGCGGCGAGCGCCTGCCGCAACCCCTCGACCACGGCGTCGGGCGCCGTATCCACCAGGGTTCGCACGATCTCCAGCTTGCGCTGCGAAAGCGCGGGCATGTCCAACTCCGCCGACGATGAGCCTCAGGGTGAGGCGCGCGGGTTAAGGTTTCCCCAAACCGGCCGGTTTGTTCAGGCCTCGGCGCGCGGCAGGACGACCTCGACGCGCAACCCGCCTAGGCTGGATTGTTCGAGCCGAAGCGAGCCGCCGTAGGCGCGCGCCAGCTCGTCGATGATGGAGAGGCCCAGGCCCGAGCCTGGCGCACTCTCGTCCAAGCGGGTCCCGCGCTTGAGCACCGCCTCGCGCCCTTCCTCGGGCAGCCCCGGACCATCATCGTCGATGGTGAGGCGCAAGCGCGCCTCGTCCTCGGCTGCGGCGCGCACGCGAACCCGCGCGCGGCCCCACTTGCAGGCGTTCTCCATGGCGTTGCCAGCGATCTCCAGGAGATCCTGCCGCTCGCCGTGGAAGTAGAGTTCGTCGTCGGCGTCCCAGTCGATCTCGATTCCTTTGCCGCTAAAGATGCGCTCCAGCGTGCGGGCGAGTTCGTCGAGCGCCTCGACGACCTGGGTGCGCTCGCCCTGTGCCTGGGCGCGGGCGGCGGCGCGGGCGCGGCGCAGGTGATGGTCGACCTGCTGGCGCATGGTCTGCGCCTGCCGCGAGACCACATCGGCCAGCTGCCCCGGGCGCTGGCCGGCTTCGGTCAGCATGACCGAGATCGGCGTCTTCAGCGCGTGCGCCAGGTTGCCGACGTGGGTGCGCTGACGCTCGACGACCTCCTGGTTGTGGATCACCAGGGCGTTCAGCTCCTCGGCCAGGGGCGTCAGTTCGACCGGATAGGACCCGACCAGGCTGTCGGCCTTGCCGCGCCGAACCGAAGCCACCTCGCGCCGGAGCTGGAAGAGCGGCCTAAGGCCCACCCTGACCTGCATCACGATGGCGGCGATCAGCAGGCCGCCCAGCAGGGCGAAGGCCGCCGCGGTGGCGACGACGAAGCCGCGGACGTCGCGGTCGACCGTGGTGCGGTCCTCCGCCGCCAGGAAGATCACCGGCGTGGCGCGGCCAGGCAGCCAGTTCTGCTGCGCCCGGGCGCGCAGCGGCTCGTTCAGCGGGCCGCGGGTGTCGTAGGCCACCGCCTTGCCGGGCGCCGCCTTGAACCGCGCGGCGAGATCGGGCGGCGTCTTCAGCGCCGCGTCGAACAGCGAATAGGAGCGGGTCGAGGGGACCACCTCTCCCGTCGCCGAGATGTAGGCGATCTCCCAGTAGCGGCCGGAATAGGCGGCGAGCGCGCGCTCGTCGGTCAGCGGCGGGGCGAACACCTCCTGGGTCTGCGCATCGACCGTGGAATAGCGCACCAGATTGTCGATCAGCTCCTTCAGCCCCTGGTCGACGCGGCGGATCGCGGCCTGCTGGAACAGGAAGGCGAGCAGGATCGCGACGATGACCAGGGCGCCGACGCTCCAGCCAAGCGCGAGCAGCACCAGGCGGCGCGCCAGCGACGGCCGGCGCAGGGCGTCGAGATCGAGGCGCGGAAGCCTAGCCGCCCGCAGCCTGGCCACCGTCGCTCGTTTCCCCGTCCGGGCAGGTCAGCCGATAGCCGAGCCCGCGCACCGTCTCGATGCGGTCGGCGCCGATCTTCTTGCGCACGCGGCCGATGAACACCTCGATGGTGTTGGAGTCGCGGTCGAAGTCCTGGTCGTAGAGGTGCTCGACCAGTTCGGTGCGGCTGATCACCCGGCCCTGGTGCATCATCATGTAGTGCAGCAGCCGGTATTCCAGGGAGGTGAGCCGAAGCGGCTCGCCGTTGACGCTGGCGCGCGCGGCGCGTGGGTCGAGCCTGAGCCCGCCGCAGGAGAGGTTGGGCGCGGCGTGGCCGGCCGAGCGGCGCAGCAAGGCGCGTAGGCGCGCCAGCAGTTCCTCGGTGTGGAAAGGCTTGGTCAGATAGTCGTCGGCGCCGGCATCGAAGCCGGCGACCTTCTCGCTCCAGGCGCCGCGGGCGGTCAGGATCAGCACGGGCGTCGTCATGTTGTCGCGCCGCCAGCGCTCCAGCACGGACACGCCGTCGACCTTCGGCAGGCCGAGGTCGAGGATGATGGCGTCATAGGGCTCGGTCTCGCCCAGGAACTGAGCCTCCTCGCCGTCGGGCGCATGGTCCACGGCGTAGCCGGCGTCGGCCAGCGCGAGCTTCAGCTGGCGCGACAGGTCAGGATCGTCTTCGACTAGCAGGATACGCACCTTCGCGTCCCTTTCGAGTTACGTCAGCCGCCCTGGCGGCCGATGATCTGGCCGCTCTCGGCATCGACCACAAAGATCACCACCCGGCCGTCCGGCAGCTGCCACTGCACGAAATAGGCAGGCCGGCCGCCCGCCTCGCCCATGGTGGTGTTGAGATGGCGTCCCGGCTGGTGCGCCGCGATCGTCGATAGAACGCGCGACAGCGGAGCCTGGCGCCCGCTCGGGCCTTGCTGCGCCAGCGCCGGAAGCGGCGCGGCCGCCAGGGCGGCGAGCATTGCGGTGATGGCGAGCAGGCGTTTCATGCGAGCCAATCTAGGATTCGAGGACTGAACCCAAGCTGAACGCGGGGTTATGGAACGGCTCAGCCGCCCTGTCATCCCGCAGCCGCCCCGTGGGGCGCGCTGAAATCGCCTACCTGCGCCTCCTTGGCGTGTAGGGCCGGTTCTGGCGCCAGTTTTCCGTGAATGACTCCAGTTCGGGATCCACCGTGTCGGGCAGAACCACCGTCAGCCGGGCGAACAGGTCGCCGCGGTGTCCCTTGGCGTCGGAAAGCCCGCGCCCCTTCAGCCGCAGACGCGTCCCGGTGTTGGCGCCCTTCGGCACGGTCAGGGTGACGGGACCGTCGGGCGTCGGCGCCTCGACCTTGCCGCCCAGGACCGCGTCGTAGACCGTGACCGGCACGTCCATGACCAGCACCTCGCCTTCCTGGCGGAAGATCGGGTGCGGCAGGATGCTAAGCTCGATGAAGGCGTCGCCCGGACCGCCGCGGCCGGGATGGCCCTGGCCCTTCAGCCGCAGCGCCTGGCCCTCCTGCGCGCCCTTCGGGATGGTCACGTCGATGGTGCGGCCGTCGGAGAAGGCGATGCGCTTCTTGCCGCCGCGGATCGAATCTTCGAGGTCGATCTCCAGCCGCGCGCGGACGTCCGAGCCCTTCTGCGAAAAGCCGCCGAAGCCGCCGCCTGCGCCGCCGCCGCGAGCGCCGCGCCCGCCGAACATCTCGCCCAGGATGTCGCCCAGGTCGACGCCCTCGAAGGTCTCGGAAGACGCGCCGCCGCTGGTGCGGCGCGAGAAACCGCCAGGCCCGGGCCCCGGGCCCCAGGGCCCCGCGCCGCCCGCATAGCCGCGCGCGGTCTCTCGCCCGTCGGCGTCGATCTCGCCGGCGTCGAACTTCTTGCGCTTGTCCGCGTCGCCCAGGATGTCGAAGGCGGCGCTTACGCGCTTGAAGCGTTCCTCGGCTTCCTTGTTGTTCGGATTGGTGTCGGGGTGATTCTGCTTGGCGAGTTTCCGAAACGCCTTGCGGACCTCGTCCGCACTCGCGGTGCGGGGGACGCCCAATTCCTGATAGGGGTCACGCGCCAAACTTTCAGCCCTTCAAACGTCCTGCTGGATTTCTTCTAAGTCGAACCGACTGCCGCGTTGTAAATCGGACCGGCCGCCGATGCACGCAAGCCCGGTTGTGACAAAATTATCACAATGTGACCTTGACCCTATCTTCGGCCGCGCTCCTCGGTCAGATCCCAGGCGGCGAAGTCCAGCGCGTCCTCGGGATCGGCGAGCGCCTCTTCGCTGACCGTCTGGCCGCGGACCGAGACCCCAGCCCGGTGCGTGCTCTCGGGATCGCCGGTCAGCAGCGGGTGCCAGGCCGGCAGGTCCCTGCCCTCGTGCAGCCGGCGGTAGGCGCAGCTCTTGGGCATCCACTGCAGCGCCTCGATGTTGTGCGGCGTGAGTTTGATGCATTCGGGCACGGTCTTGTGGCGCTCCGCGTAGTCACCGCAGCGGCAAGTCTGGGCGTCGAACAGCTTGCAGTGCACCCGCGTCGGGATGATTTCGCCGGTCTCCTCGTCCTCGAAGCGGACCAAGCAGCAGAGGCCGCAGCCGTCGCACAGGCTCTCCCACTCCCGAGCCGTCATCTGCTCGAGGCTCTTCCGCCGCCAGAAGGGTTCACCCGTCATGCTGCGCATCTAACGACGGTAATGCGCCAGCCCAAGAGGAAGGCGCAATTCCTGCGGCTTGCGCACGCGGCGAGACGCTTTATCTCAGGCCGCCCATGAGAGCCCCCATCCTCGCCCTGAAGGACGTCCGGCTCGCCGACGGTCCGAAGATGATGTTCGACGGGGTCGATCTCGGCCTCGAACCGCGCGTGCGCGCCTGCCTGGTCGGGCGCAACGGCGCGGGCAAGTCGACGCTGCTGCGGATCATCGCCGGCGAGGTGCAGGCGGACGCGGGCGAGCGCACGGTCTCGCCGTCCTTGCGGATCAGCTTCGTGCGGCAGGAGCCGGAGATCACGGGCGCCAGCCTGCTGGATTACGCGACCGCGGGCGGCGCGGCGGGTTACGAGGCGGAAGCCGCGCTGGAGACCTTCGGGCTGGATCCCGCCAAGCCCACCCAGGGGCTGTCCGGCGGCGAGGCGCGGCGCGCGGCGCTGGCCCGCGCCTTCGCCGAGGAGCCGGACGTCCTGCTGCTGGACGAGCCGACCAACCATCTCGACATCCTGGCCATCGAGATCCTCGAAGCCGAGCTCGCCGCGGCCAAGGCTGCGGTGCTGATCGTCAGTCACGACCGGGCTTTCCTGGAGCGCACCACGCGGCGGTGCTTCTGGCTGGAGCACCGGCAGGTGCGGCGGCTGGACGCGGGCTTCGCCGGCTTCGACGACTGGGCGGAGAAGATCGAGGCGCAGGATGCTGAGGAGGCGCGCCGCCTCGACAAGATGATCGAACGCGAGCAGCACTGGATGGCCCGGGGCGTGACCGCACGGCGCGCGCGCAACGAGGGCCGGCGGCGGCGGCTGATCGCCATGCGCGAGACCAAGGCCGAGCGGCTGAAGGACGCGCGCGGCCAGCTCAACATGGGGCTCGCCAGCTCCGGCGCCTCCGGCCAGCGGGTGGCCGAGGCCAAGGCGATCTCCAAGGCGTTTGGCGAACAGGTCATCTTCAAGAGTTTCTCGACCCGCATCTTGCGCGGCGACCGGGTGGCGATCGTCGGCCCCAACGGCGCGGGTAAGACCACGCTGGTGAAGATCCTGCTGGGCGAGATCGCGCCCGACGACGGCGAGGTGAAGCTGGGGACCAATCTGGAAACCGCCTACATCGATCAGGGCCGGGCTGCGGTGTCGGGCGAGGCCACACTGCAGGAGGTGCTGACCCCCTTCGGCGGCGACCAGGTAATGGTGCGCGGCCGGCCCAAGCACGTGGCCGCCTACGCCAAGGACTTCCTGTTCCGCGACAGCCAGCTCCGCCAGCCGGTGAAGACGCTCTCCGGCGGCGAGCGCAACCGCCTGCTGCTGGCCCTGGCGTTGGCGACGCCGGCCAATGTGCTGGTGCTGGACGAGCCGACCAACGACCTCGACATGGACACGCTCGACCTGCTGGAGGACATGCTGGCGGACTATGAGGGCACGCTGGTGCTGGTCAGCCACGACCGCGACTTCATCGACCGGCTGGCCACCTCGACCATCGGCCTGGACGGCAACGGCCGCGTGGTGGAGACGCCCGGCGGATGGCAGGACTTCCTGAGCCAGAACCCCGGCTTCTTCGCCCCGCCAGTGATCAAGGCGCCGGTGAAGCCCGTCGCAGCGGCGCCCAGGGCCGAGCCCTCGCCGCGCGCCGCCAAGCTCTCCTACAAGGACCAGCGCCGATTGGCCGAGCTGGAACGCCTCCTGGCCGACCTGCCGTCGAAGATCGCGACTCTGGAGCAGGCGCTGGCCGATCAGGCGCTCTACGCCCGCGACCCCGCGGGCTTCGGCCGGCTCAGCGACGCGCTCGAAGCCGGCCGCGCACAACTCGCGGCGGCGGAAGAGGAATGGCTGGCCCTGGAGGAGCGTCGGGAGGCGCTGGAAAACAGCCGCTGAGGAAGCTGTGGATATCAGCAAGCGGCTGAGAACGCTGAGCTTCGGGGCGTCTATCCCCCGGCCGTCAACCATCCCTTCACAGAGTGTTGCACACGGCGGGTCTTGGGGACGCTTGCTGATGAACGGGTTCCGGCGCACCGTCAAGAGGCCAAGAGGAACGGCGGCGCAGGCCAGCCCGGGAAACCGGAAAAAGCCCAGCGGACCGGAAAATCCGAGGCGGGACCAGGGCGACCCGGAACCGCAAAGGAAGACCGGAGGCGACGGACCGAGGCGGGGCGACCTGCCGAAGACCGAAGCGGTCGAACCAAACGGCGCAGATCTCCCAACGGATCTGGATGAGAGGGCGACGCCCCGGGTGACCGGAGCGCCGCCCTCTTGCTATACGCCTCTTCCCGCTGGCCCAGCACGGCCGTATTGGCGTGCGGGCGGGGTCGCCGTACGGTCCCGCGGCCAACCGGGGAAGGTTCCGATGAAAGCGTTGCGTTCGTTCGTCGTCGCGCTGGCGGCGCTGCTGGCCGCCTGTTCGCCCGCGAAGAAGGCGCAGACCGCGGCCGAGGCCGGGGGCGCCCAGCCCACCGTGATCCGCTTCGCCACCGACTGGCGCGCCCAGGCCGAGCAGGGTGGCTTCTACCAGGCGCTGGCGACGGGCGAATACAAGAAGCGCGGGCTCGACGTGCGCATCGTCCAGGGCGGACCCGGCGTGAACGTGCCCCAGCTCCTGGCGTCGGGCGCCGTCGAGATGGGCATGGGGTCGAACAGCTTCATCGTGCTCAACCTCGCGCAGCAGGGCGTGCCGGTGAAGGCGGTCGCCGCCTACTTCCAGAAGGATCCGCAGGTGCTGATCGCGCATCCGGACGCGGGCGTTCGCACGATCGCCGACTTGAAGGGCCGCCCGATCCTGCTCTCGGACGCTTCGGTGACCGCCTTCTGGGTCTGGCTGAAGGCCAAGTACGGCTTCAGCGACGACCAGATCCGCAAGTACACCTTCAACGCCGCCCCCTTCCTCGCCGACAAGCGCGTGGCCCAGCAGGGCTATGTGACCAGCGAGCCGTACACGATCGAGAAGCAGGCCGGACTCAAGCCGACCGTCTTCCTGCTCGCCGACAACGGCTATCCGGGCTATGCGGCTATGGCGCTCGCCAGCGACAAGCTGATCGCCAGCAATCCGGCCGCGGTGAAGGCCTTCGTCGAGGCGACCGCCGCCGGCTGGACCAGCTACCTGCACGGCGACCCGCGGCCCGGCGACGCCCTGATCCGCAAGGACAATCCGGAGATGACCCAGGACCTGCTCGACCAGGCCCGGGCCAAGATGCGCAGCTATGAGCTGGTGGATGCGGGCGACGCCAAGCCGATGGGAGTCGGCGCGATGACCGACGCGCGCTGGAAGACCTTCTTCGACATGGCCGCCGGCCAGAAGGTCTACCCCGCCAACCTCGACTACAAGCGGGCCTACACCCTGCAGTTCCTGACGAAATGAGCGTCGCGGCGCTGCACGACGTCGAGGTGGACTACGGCCAGCGCGGCCGGGCGCTCGGACCCTTCAGCCTGTCGGTCGCGCCAGGCGAGATCGTCGCCCTGGTCGGCCCCTCCGGTTGCGGCAAGTCCACCGCGCTTCGGCTGCTCGCCGGGCTGGAGCGCCCGACCCGCGGCGAGGTCGTGCGCGCGCCGGGCCGAGGCGAGACCGCCGTGGTCTTCCAGGCGCCGACGCTCGCGCCTTGGCTCAGCGCTTGCGCCAACGTCGCGCTCCCGCTGGAGCTTGCGGGAACGCCGAAGCAGACCGCGGCGGCGCGGGCGACCGAGGCGCTGGGGCGCGTGGGGCTCGCCAAGGCCGACGCCGCCCGCCCCGCCCAGCTCTCCGGCGGCATGGCCATGCGCGTGTCGCTGGCCCGCGCGCTGGTCACCGAGCCCAAGCTGCTGCTGCTCGACGAGCCCTTCGCCGCGCTGGACGAGATCACCCGGCGCGCGCTGGCCGACGACGTGCTGGCGCTCTGGGCCGCCTCCGGGCCGGGGATTGTCTTCGTCACCCATAACGTCGAGGAGGCGGTCTACATGGCCTCGCGGGTGGTGGTGATGACGCCCGGCCCCGGGCGGATGGCGGCCGAGATCGCCGTCGGGGGCGAGACACCGCGGCCGCTCGGCTTCCGCACCACGCCGCAGTTTCGCGCCACCGCCGAGGCGGTCTCCGAGCGCCTGTTCGCGGCGTGCGCGGCATGAGCCGGCTGGCGAACCGGATCGCGCCCTTCGCGCTGCTGGCGGTCCTGCTCGCCGCGTGGGAGATCGCCTGCCGCGCCCTGCACGTGCCGGCCTACTTCCTTCCCGCCCCGTCTCAGGTCGCCCGCGCCATCGTCGCCGACCTGCCGACGCTGGCCGCCGCCGCCTGGCGCACGCTGTCGGTGGCGCTGGGCGCGCTGCTGATCGCCAGCGTGGTGGCGCAGGCGCTGGCCGTCGTGATCGGGCTGCACCCGCTGCTGGAGCGCGCCGTGCGTCCGCTGGCCTCGATCGTCCAGGTGACGCCGGTCGTCGCCATCGCGCCCTTGGTGCTGATCTGGGCGGGCATCGATCATCCGGAGCGGGCGATCCTGGCGCTGGCCGCGCTGGTCGCCTTTTTCCCGATCTTCTCCGGCGCGGTGACGGGCCTGCACGCCGCCGACCCAGACCTGGAGCGCGTGTTCGATCTCTATGGCGCGAGCCGGTGGCAGCGCGTGGCGCGGCTCAGGCTGCCCTCGGCCATTCCCTTCCTGCTGGAGGGCCACAAGGTCGGGGCGGGCTTGGCCATCATCGGGGCCGTGGTCGCCGAGTTCGGCGCCGGCTCCGGCGGGGTGCGGGGGCTGGCCTGGCAGATCCTCGACGCCGGCAACAAGCTGCAGACCGATCGCATGATCGCCGCCCTCACCGTGCTGGGCGCGATGGGCGTGGCGCTGCACGCCCTGCTCGAGGCGGCGGAGCGCAGCGCGCTCCGCTGGTGGCGCGGGCGCTAGGCGGCGGTCAGCCCTGGCTGCTCAATTTTGGCCGGGCGCGTAGGCCCTGCCGACGCGGAGCCGGTTCAGGGCGTCGGAAGCGATCAGGGCGACGTTGCGCAGCCCTTCCTCGGTGAACACGTCGAACGCCGCCTCCAGCGCCATGGTCGCCGAGGCCCGCTCGCCGTTGTCGCGACCGGTGAGGTCGAGGCGGGCTTCGTAGAGGCGGGCGAGGTGCAGCTGCGCCACCGCCCAGCCCACCGCGTCGCGGCGCGCCTCGCCATTGACAAGCTCGATCTTCATCGCCGCTTCGGCGGCGTCGAGGATGGCTAGGTCGCCGGTCAGCTCCGCCGCGCGGGCGAGGCAGGCCGCCCTGGCGCTGGCGGCCACGCCGCGGATCGGCGCGCTCGCGATCTTGCGCAGCACGAGGTTGGCGCGGTCGTAGCAGGTCACCGCCTGTTCGAAGGCCTGCGCGTCTCCGCAGGCGTCGCCCAGGATCTGCAGCGTATCGGCCAGCGCGAGCTGGCAACGGGCCCAGTCGAGCGGGCTGTGATCGCGCGGCAGATGTTCCAGCGCCGCGGTCAGCACGCCGGCCGCCGTCGTCACCGCATCGATGTCGCCGGCCAGTTCGCCCCACAGCGTCAGCGCCTGGGCGCGGAGCACCTCGGCGCGCGACCAGGTCAGCGGCTCGTAGTCGGGGCTGAGGCGGCGCGTGGCCGCCTGGGCGTCGTCGATGGCGCGCCGCAGCAGCGCCTGGTCCTTGAGCCTGGCGCCGAAGCCGCACAGCAGGTCCGCCCGCATCAGCCGCGCTTCGGCCGCATAGATCCGCGCCGCCGCGGTCCGGCGGCTCATGGCGTCGAGCGCCGCGATCGGGGTGGTGAACCGGTCGCCGATCTCGTTGGCGGCGGCGACGTCGGCCCGCGCCAGGGCCTCGCGGCCGACGATCACAGCTAGGCCGACGTCGACCTGGGCCGATACCAAGCCGCCGCGGGCGGCGGCGCGCGCTTCCCTAAAGGCCGAGTCCGCCGCGGCGTTGAGCCCCTGATCGCCGAACAGCTCGGCGCCGATCAGCGCGCAGAAGGCCTGCTCGGCGCGCGACCGCGCCCAGAGGTCGGGGCGGCGCGGCGCATCGATCGCCGCCGTCGCCGCCTCGGCCGTGGCCGCGGCCTTGCGCAGATGGACGATGTCGCCGGTGCGGCGCGCCGCTTCGCGCCAGACGACCGCCGCCTCGATCCGGCGTTCCGGCTTGTCCTTGGCGCCCTGGCGCCCGGCCGCAATGTCCGCCGAGCGGCCCTCGTGCAGCAGCAGGTGGAGGTCGAGAAGCTCCAGCAGCGCGCCGTCGCCTCCCGTCAGCGCGTCTCCGGAGCCGAACGCAGCCTCCGCGCCGAACAGACGCTTCAG
>Ga0207668_10000069_pt1 | contig 79827 bp, 80 predicted proteins | sample KBSS43metaG_FD_184323 | JGI IMG/M metagenome (GOLD analysis project Ga0207668, IMG submission 184323) | Switchgrass rhizosphere microbial communities from Kellogg Biological Station, Michigan, USA - KBS S4-3 metaG (SPAdes) (version 2) | ecosystem: Host-associated > Plants > Roots > Rhizosphere...
GGGGGGGGGGGGCGGGTGGAACCCTGCCGAGCACTTGCCGTGCCTTCTCGCTTGAAGTCCCCTTGGCATGGCCGAGGCCGGAAACGAATGGACGCGTTTCCGCATCGAAGCGAGCGGCGATGCGGACCACGAAGTCGGGAGCGTGCGCCTCGGAACTCGCTTCACCGCGTCGCCAAGCGCGGCTCTGATGATGGCGCCGACCCTTGGAATGCTTGAAAAAACTTCGTTCGACTCGGCGCCTTCCGAGGCCCAGAAGGGGTCGGAAGACTCGCGCCGTACGGAATGGCTCGCCGGGACCGACGAAGCCACGAATTACATATACGATATTCCTCGCCACGCTACGCCACAACCCGCCGAGCGGGTTCGAAAGCGGGATCGGGATCGAGCTGAACGAATCCGGCTGGCTGGTGGCCCGAAGCCGTCCCTGCGTGATCGGGCGGTCGCTCTCGCCCGCGAGCGTGGCGAGGTCAGGACAAAGGAGCTGACCGACATCGGGGTTCATCGCTGCTATCTCAGCCGGATGTGCGACGAGGGATTGCTGGTCAAAGTGGGCTTCGGCCGCTATCGGGCCGCTGAAGCGAAGGCCGCATAGGTCAAGCGGGGCGCAGACGGGTAACGAGCGAACCGCAGCGATCGCACAGTGATACACACCTGCCTTACGCGGCCGCTTGAATGTGCGGGTATCATTGCCGGAAACAGGATGGGTTTCGTGGCAAGGGCAGCTTGTCGCAACGACGGGGTGTTTGGAATCAAGCACACACCAATGCTGCTACCTCGAGCTATGGTGCTGTGGCCGATGGATCTACGCCGATCCATGCTCGACGCCGGTTCGATTAAGGCGCGGCGGCCCACGCCTCCCATCGATCATGAAGGTCGCTCAGTCTGTCCGGCGTGCTGCGGCCACGGCGGCGGTGTTTTCGTAAAACTGTCCGCTGAGGATCTTTCCGTTGCGCATCTCGAGTCGGGCTAGGAAATCACTATCGGCGATCCTCGCCGTTTCACGGTGCCGCAAGCGAAAATGACCCTCAACGAAGACCTGATTGCCAGCATCGGTATATCGCGTGGTCTCATGCGCGAGCAGCTCGTACTCGGAGAAGAGAAGCGTGGTTAAGCGTTGATACCCTTCACGGCCCCTATGCTCGTAGCCCGCCCAGGGGACGGCGGCGCGCAGTTCGTCGTTGCACACGCAGGAGACCACAAACCGGAAATCCGGATGCACGTAGTCACAAAAAGCGTCATCCAGATCGCCGCAGTGTTGGGCGCTGAAGAAGCCCTTCGCGGCGACGATGTTTGGCGTGTCGGGCATGGTGTTAGCGCCTTTGTCTCATCGCAGATCGTCTGGTGATCAGGCGTCCGGCTTGGCTGCAACGCCCATGACGATGCCGATAAAGGGCGCTGCTGAACGCCTCGCTGCGAATCTTCGTCATCCCCTGGATGCACATCCTCAGGCCCGTCCGAGTCTGCGGCTTGCTTACCGCCGTCGACCCAGAATGACAGTTGTTTGCGCATTGATAATTTAGTCAAAAAATGACAGACTGTTGTAATGGCGACAACAATAGATTTCTTGGAGATGCAGGCCTTTATCGCCGTGGTGACCGAAGGGTCTTTCACCGCCGCAGCGGAACGCCTGGAAACGGATAAGGCGCGCGTGAGCCGCATAGTGCGGCGAATGGAAGAGAAGCTCGGCGCGCGGCTTTTGAATCGGTCGACCCGGCATCTCAGCGTGACGGAAGTCGGGCGCGATTATTTCGAACGCGCCTCGTCGATCCTGGCGGCTGCTGAAGCCGCCGAAGCCGCAGTGGCTCAACGGACTCAAGAGCCAAAGGGCCGGCTGAAAGTTACGGCTGGGGCCGAATTTGGAACGATGCGGGTCGATGGCTGGATTGCTGCATTCTTGCGCAAGTGGCCGAAGATCACCGTCGAAACGGAATATACAAACCGTCTCGTCGATATCATTCATGAAGGTGTCGATGTGGCAATCCGCATCGGTCCGTTGCAAGATTCGGAGCTCTCGGCTCGTAGACTGGGAGAGTTGACCTACGGTTTGTATGCCTCCCCAGAATATCTGCGGAGCGCAGTTTCTCTCCGCAACGTCGATGATCTGAAGCGACACGACCTCATCATGCATGCACCCCGCGGTCGTCCGGGATGGACGTTGGTGAATGGTGAGAGGACGGAGAAGGTATGGCACGCACCCCGTTGCGCCCTCGATAACACAATAGCAGCCAGGAACCTGGCGCTGTCAGGCTTGGGGATCGTGCAGCTTCCGAGATACATGGCCGAGCCGCATGTGGCCGAAGGCGCCCTCACCAGAGTCCTGCCGGGTTGGGCGCGCATTCCCGTGCCGGTTCACGCCGTCTTTGCCTCGACTCGCTATATGGACCCGCGGGTGCGGGGTTTTGTCGACCTCTGCCGTGATGGCTTCGGGAGCGATGTCGAAGGCGTAAGTTGAGGTGTTCCGCTGCTCCGCCGTCGTTGGGCTTTAACGGGGTGGAAGCTGCTCTATCAGCACCGCAGGTCGCAGCTATCTGATCAGCGTGCCTTCCGTCCGCGTGACAGGCCCCAATCTCCGCGGGACACGTTTGCCTGCATCCGGACGACCGATCTGCCGCGACCATGGCGCCTTATTGTCGTTCGAGGTGCAACAGTCTGTTGCGTTTGCGGTTGTCGGTTGACAGCGTCAACCCCACCCCATACCGGTTGACAGCGTCAACCAAGGGTTTTTGTTATGCCAACCGCTGTCATAACCGGTGGCCATAGCGGCATCGGCTATTCCTGTGCCCGCCACCTGGCCTTGCACTACAAGTGGAACCTTGTGCTCGCGGGGCGCAGCCCCGACAAAATGGAGAAGGCGGCGGACGCGCTTCGGGGGGAAGCGGGTGTCGATGTAATTACGCTTGCGCTCGACACGTCGTCGCTGGCGTCGGTGCGGGCAGCGGCAGCGCAATGCATCGCCATGCTGGATAATGGTGAACTGGCATCCCTGGACGCACTGCTTTGCAACGCAGGCGGGCGTTTCGATGGTCCCGTTGCATATTCAGCAGACGGCTATGAGCTGACCTTCGCCAGCAACTGTCTCGGTCACTTTCTGCTTGCCCGCCTGGTGGCCGACCGCATGGTTCCCACGGGACGCATCGTCTTCACCACCAGCGGGACCCATGATCCCGACACGATCGATGGCAAGCTGGTGGGTGCCGTGGTCGAACCCGATGGTGAAAGGCTCGCGAGCGCCGGTAAGGACGGTTCCCAGCCCTTGTCGGCGGGAAAGCGCTACTCAACATCCAAGCTGTGCAACATTCTCAATGCCTACGAACTGCACCGTCGCCTTCGGAAATCCGGCTCTTCAATGGTTGCAATGGCCTTCGACCCGGGCAGCGTGCCAGAGACTGGATTTCTTCGGGCTTTGCCCGCTCCGGTGCAGTGGTTCGCAAAGACAGCCCTAATGTCATGGCTGTCGCGCCGACTGGGTGTCACCATAGGATCTGTAGAATTCTCCGGTGCCTCGCTCGCTCGTCTTGCCGCTGATCCGGTCTATGCAAACGGGTCGGGCAAATATTTTCAATCCAACGACGGAAAGCTGATTGAGACGCGGTCCTCCACTCTGTCATATGACGAAGACCGGGCCATGAAGCTCTGGACCCAGATGGAGGTCCTGGCCCGGCTGCAGCCGGAGGAAACGCGCACATCGGCATGACTACTGACAAGAGGCTGATCGAGGCCGCCGCTAAACTGCTCGACGCTGGTGGAGAAGAGGCAGTGACGCTGCGCGCTGTCGGCCACGCGGCGGGCGTGTCACACAATGCGCCCTACAAACATTTCGCAAACCGGAGCGCCTTGCTCGCGGCTGTCGCCGCTGTCTCATTCGCCGATTTGGCCCAGGCGATGGCTACCATTCGCAGATCGCGTCGAACGCCGACCAAGAAATTGATGGCCACGCTCAACCTCTTCATGGACTACAGCCGAGAGCATCCTGCCCGATATAGGCTTCTGTTCAACAATCCCGAAACAGCAGCAGCCGGCGGCGAGCTGAAGATTAAGGCCCTTGAGACTTTCGAGCACTTCCGATCAATCGTGCAGGAGTGCCAGGAGACGAACAATCTGCCCAGCGCTCCTATCGGAACTCTAGCCAGCCTGATTTTTGCCACCGTTCATGGCCTTTTGGCCATAGAAGGCAACGGCCAGTTGCACCCGGAAAAAGGCCTCTCAAGCGTGGAAGCGAGTATGGAGATACTGCTCGGCCTCCTCGCGCCCTCTAAAGCGTAAATAGAGAATTTTGGTAGGGGTTGGGCGAGCGCTTATCAGCAACGACGGGAATGATGCACTGTTGTTCGTCCTAACAACGGTGTGTCGCAGCTCGGCGGCCTTATTGCGACCTATGCGCCCCCTAAATCCCGGCGATCCATATTGAGAGGAGATCGCTATGGATCAGAAACAGCATGGCCGCCTGGACCCCGCGTCGTTCATTCTCATCGACATCGATGGGCTTTCACTCAACGTGTTCGATGCGGGCGATCCATCTTGGCCAACCTTAGTGATGTTTCACGGGGCGCCACATTCGGTTCAGGAGTTCCGATACAACATCCCAGCCCTCGTCGCGGCGGGCATCCGCGTGGTAGCGGCGGATGCTCTCGGCGCCGGCGGCTCGGATCGACCGACCGATCCTATGCTCTATTCCGGCGAACTGGATTATCAGCGCGCACTCAAGCTCGTTGATAAACTGGGGCTGGATCAATTCTACGTCGAGGGAGGTGATCGTGGATCACTCCCGCTCTGGATGCTCGCAGCCCGAAATCCCGATCGTGTGCTCGGCGTCATCTCAGAGAATGTCAGTCATCTAAACGGCTTCTTCTCGTCGGGTCTCGAGCAGATGCGTCGCTCCTGGTACATGTACTTTTTTCAGTTCGACATTGCCCATGCCCGCTTGGAGGAGAATGACTGGGCACTCGCCCGCGCCTTCTTCGACCATCATCCTGATATGGACGACTTCATCCTTGCGGATTGGCGTCGCCCCAATGGCCTCGAGGCAAGCTGGCTGAATTGGTATCGGGCGACCGTGCATCCGGATCGGCCGAAGTCGGACCCATTGCCGAACGTTTCGGCTCCTGTGCTCATTTTCTACTCGATGAACGACCCGTACATTGGTCCTGAGCAATTGATAATCGGCCAGAAGTTCATCGATGGTCCGCTTGAGCATGTGCGGGTTGACGGCGCCGGCCATTTCATCGCCCGTAACGCGCCAGAGCGCTTCAATCCGGCGGTTATCGAGTTTATTCGCAACCAAGAGGCCACCAGGACTGCGAAAGTTAGTGCCTGAGAGGCCATCACTCCTGGACTAGCGGATACGCATTCGCGTCAATCCAGTCGGTCAGTCCCGCCATGCGGCCCGCCGCCTCTATCCCCAACGGGGTCAGCGCATATTCGACGTGTGGCGGGACGACCGGATAGCACTTGCGAACAAGCGGGCGGTGCCCCCTGATGCTTTCCTAATCGTGTTCTACCGTTGGGGCGGGAGCGTCGGAGTCGAGATGACTCGGTATCCGTTCTGGACAGCGCTAACGATCCGGACCTCACGGCGACCGCCGGTCGTGGTAGCGTTCAGCAAAGACGAGCTGAGTATGCCGGTTCGATGCCTTCGATCCGCTTGCCTTGCTAAGTCGTCGACGAAATCCGGGCACGCAAATAGCCAATGGGCGTCGTCAGGCTCGAGGTTGATTGTCGGTCAGAGAGACAACAGTGTGTTGCCCTCGGCCCGACTGTTAACTCCCCTATCAAATTCATAAATTCGCTCGTGTCGCTTGCTGTGGCGCTCGCCGTCGAAGGGCGCGCGAGACAGTGCGGGCGCATGAATCCCGTCGGCGACTATCGCCCCAATGAAGAAAGACATCTTAAATGACACAAACAATCGGAATCATCGGCTCGGGCCTCGTCGGCAAGGCAGTCGCGCGCCTCGCGACCGCAGCTGGCTACAAGGTGGTGATCAGCAACTCCCGCGGCGCAGACAGCATCAAGGACCTGATTGAAGAGCTTGGTCCGCTGGCGAGCGCCGGCACCACAGAGGAGGCCATCGCGGCGGGTGACATCGTCACGCTTTCGATCCCGATCGCAGCCTCCGAGCAGCTGCCTGCCGACAAGTTCGCGGGCAAGGTCGTGCTCGACCAGACGAACTACTATCCGGCGTTCGGCAACAATGACGTCCTCGACAAGGCTGAGGTGACCTCCAGTGAGCTGATCCAGCGGCGTTTGCCGGGAGCGAAGGTCGTCAAGGGCTTTCATAACCTCAGCTGGCTCCACATGAAGGCCAACGCGACGCCGAAGGGTTCGGCGAACCGCACGACGCTGCCGATCGCGGGCGACGACGCCGGAGCGAAGCAGGCGGTGACCGAGTTCTTCGACAAGATCGGCTTCGATACCGTCGACGCGGGCTCGCTCGCGGATAGTTGGCGCATCGAACCGAGCACGCCGATCTACTTCTGGGCCTACGCTCCGAAAGTAGACCTGCAGGCGACCGGCCCGGAAGCCGAGCGCGCCTACACGCAGCCCGGTACGCCCGTGTCGCGCGAAGATGCTCAGCGTCTGATCGACGAGGCAAAGCGCCCGTCGCCGATCGGCGGCACGTTCGAGGGCATGCCGCAGGTCCATGTCGACCTCTTCATGGCCCAGGCAAGCGCCGCGACCGTCGCGAATTGACCCCCTGCCGGACGCCCTCTTCAAGGGCGTCCGGCATTCGGTTGTGGGAGGCCCTGCGGGGCTCGCCGGGCCGCACATATTCAGGAGCCGCAGGATGCAGAGCGAAGACCATCTCACCCCTTTCCTTGAGGCCATGCACGAAGGCGATATTTCGCGCGCGAGCGAGCATCTGTCGGAAACCGTCGAGCTCAACAGCCCGATCCTTCCCACACCGTTCAAGGGGCGTGCCAGTGTCACCGGCGTCCTCGCCGAACTGCTCTCCACGATCGACGCCTTCGAACCGCGGATGATGATGCGCGACGGTGCCGACGTCATTGCCGTCCTCACGATCCGGTTCGAGGACCATGTGATCGACGCTTTCGATCATGTTCGTTTGGGTGAGGACGGCCGCATCGAGACCATGACTATCGCATGGCGCCCGCTGCCCGCCGTCGTCGCGGTCCAGCAGCGGCTCGTCCCGAAGCTCGGTGGAAAGGCGATGCGTCTCGTTCCAATCGACGAATAGGCACACCAAATCAGGTCCGCATGAAGCGGCCGGGCGGCCGCCTCGCGAAGCACGGTTAGCGCGGCGCGAGACTTGCGCGCGGCGGGCGAACAGGAAGGAACACGACATGCAAGGTGGAAGAATACCAGGTCCGGACCATCCGATCACGGTAGCTCCGGCGGGGGAGAGGGTCGTCGTCAAGCTGGATGATGCCGTCCTCGCCGACAGCCGCAACGCCCTCGTCCTGAAGGAGGCGAGCCTCAAACCGGTCTACTACATCCCGCGCGCTGACGTGGCGATGAGCGAACTCAGCCCCAGCGACACCAGCACCCACTGCCCTTACAAGGGCGACGCCAGCTATTTCAGCGCGCGAAGTGGCGCCGTCAGGGATGTCGCCTGGTCTTACGAGGACCCTTTCGACCACATGCTGATCATCAAGGGATACCTCGCGTTCTACCCCGACCGCGTCGATGCAATCGAAGCAACGCCTCGCGGTTGAGGGCTGAATCATCGACCCAGCAAATCAGCCGGATTCTGTCGTTGTTCCCAAGACAACAGTACTTCCATATTCGTCCCATTAATGTCGGAGGTATAGGGTTCGCGCTGATTGATAGTTCGAGCGGCGCGTGACAGAAAGTTGTCTATGACATCAACAATCGGCTTTTCCGAAATGCAGGTCTTCGTCGCGGTGGTGATGGAGGAGTCCTTCACCGCTGCGGCCGATCGCCTCGAAACTGACAAGGCTCGGGTGAGCCGCATCGTGCAGCGGATCGAGGAAAAGCTCGGCGCTAGGCTGCTGAACAGGTCGACCCGTCGGCTCAGCGTGACGGAAGTCGGACGGGACTATTTTGAGCGCGCGTCTTCGATCCTCGCCGCCGCAGAGGCGGCCCAAGCCGCGGTCGCCCAGCAGAGCCAGGAGCCCAAGGGCCGTCTTAAGATCACAGCGACACCAGAGTTCGGCACAACGCGGGTCGACAATTGGGTCGCCGCCTATTTGTCCAAGTGGCCGAAGGTCACGGTGGAAGCGGTATACTCAATTCGGTTCATCGATATCATTCATGAGGGGATCGATGTCGCGATCCGCATCGGCACCTTGCAAGATTCTGATCTGTCGGCCCGCAAGCTTGGAGAGATAACCTACGGTCTCTATGCCGCGCCTGGATATCTGAAGGAAGCTCCGGCGCTCCGGACCGTCGACGATTTGAAGCGCCACGACCTGATTATGAAAACGTCCAGCGGCCGCGCAAGCTGGACCCTTGTGAATGGCCAAGCAACAGAGAAGGTTTCGCAGGCTCCACGCTGCGCGCTCGATAACATCGTTGCCGCCAAGAACCTGACCGTCTCCGGCTTGGGGGTGGCGCAGCTTCCGCGGTTCATGGCTGAACCATATGTGGCGGAGGGAAGCTTGGTGAGGGTTTTGCCCGGTTGGGCAAGCATACCAATGCCGGTTCACGCTGTTTTTGCCTCCACGCGCTACATGGATCCGAAGGTACGTGGCTTTGTTGATCTTTGCCGTGGTGCTTTCGGGGATGGTAGTGACGCCAACCTACAGTGAGGGCTCGCTGAAGCTCGGAATTGCGCGCAAGGCCATCCCGGCGACTGAGCGCCGGCTCAACATTGTTGCTCGCACGAACAACAGACTGAGGTTCGTCGGGCATCTAATCTATTCCTGAGCGATATCCTACCTTCCAACCGAACCGCTCCGAGAGGAAGCGCGAACGTTGAAGTGAATAGGATATCTAATGAAGATCGGAATTTTAAGCGCCGGCAATATCGGCAGTCGTTTGGCCCGCGCCTGGGCAGCCGCAGGTCATCAACTCGTCATCGCGAAGGATGGTGAGGACCGGAAGATCGAACCACTGCTTGCGGAACTGGGCGATAAGGCTCGGCTCGGCACGATCCGCGAGGCGGCGGAGTTCGGTGAAGTCGTACTTTTCTCGATTTACTGGCCACGGGTCGAGGCGATCGTGAGCCAGGTCGGCGACGCGCTCGACGGCAAGGTCGTGATCGAGACCATGAACCCGCTCGGCGTTACCGCCGATTTCGTGCACTTCCACGATCTGGAGTTCATGCGCGACAGCTCGACTTCGGAAGACCTGCAGCGGCGCTTGCCGAAGGCGCGCATCGTCAAGGGGTTCAACCTGATAGCGGCTCCGTCGCTTGAAGCGGCGGCATGGGCTGACGCGCCAGTGCAGGCCAACGTCTTCTACGCAACCGACGACAAGGCGGCCGGCGACGTGACGCGGACCCTCATCGCCGACGCGGGCTTCAAGCCCGTCAACGCCGGCAATCTCAAGGGTGCCCGCCAGCTCGAACAGGTCGGCGTGCTTCTGCATCACGTCGCAGACAATGAATATGGCGGCGACGCTGACCTGATCCGCTTGGCGCTCGCGGTCGTCGAAGCCAATCCGGGCCCGATCACGCGCGAACGCATCGCCTGATCAAGCGGGTCAGCTCGTCCGCAAATTCCAGAATCACAGATCGCTTTACGAAGGAAATCTCCAATGGCGCAAACATTGAATGGCAAAACCGCCCTCGTGACCGGAGCAGGCCGGGGCATCGGTCGGACGATCGCTGAACGGCTCGCGGCTGACGGCGCGACCGTGGCGATCACGTACAATGCCAGCAGCGCTGGCGCGGAAGAAACCGTCGCAGCCATCGAGAAGGCGGGCGGCACCGCCTTCGCGCTGCACGCCGATCTCTCCGACGCCGCGTCGATCCCCGGCTTGTACGATGAGCTCGATCGAGAGCTCACGGAGCGGAATGGCAGCAAGAAGCTCGATATTCTCGTCAACAACGCGGGAAATTCGGGTTGGGGCGGTCTCTCCGATGCCACTCCGGAGGCCTGGGACACCATGATCGCGGTCCATGCCCGCGCGCCGTTCTTCATGGTTCAGTCGGCGCTCAGCCGTCTGTCCGATGGCGGGCGGATCATCAACATCTCGTCGGGCCTCTCCACGCGCCCGCAGCCGATGGTGCCGATCTATTCGATGGCCAAGGCGGCGATCAACAACCTCACCCATGCGCTTGCGATGGAGCTTGGTACGCGCGGGATTGCGGTGAACGCGGTGGCACCGGGCTGGACGCGAACGGACATGAACGCTGCCGTCCGGGAGGATGCCAACACCGTGAAGGCGATCGAGGCCGATACCGCGTTCGGCCGCTTCGGCGAGACGTCGGACATCGCCGCCGTTGTTGCCTTCCTCGCGTCGGACGATGCCCGCTGGGTGACCGGCCAGGTGATCGAGGCGAGCGGCGGCTACAGGCTCTGACCCGCTGAACTTCCCCGGCGTCGGCGCTTGCCAGCGTCGATGCCGGCAAGGCCCGCCGCCGCGCAGGCGACGTCCGAACCATTCCATAGCTTAGGAGAGCGATGATGAAGATTGGGATCATAGGATCAGGGGAAATTGGCGGCTCGCTCGCCCGGCGGCTTTCGAAGCTCGGCCATCAAGTATCGATCGCCAACTCGCGCGGTCCTAGCTCGCTTGCAGATCTCGCCGCCGAAACCGGCGCCAAGGCGGTAACCCTCCATGAGGCTGCGCGCAGCGGCGAAGTTGTTTTCGTCGCGATCCCGGCCTTCAGGATCGCCGATCTTCCGAAGGATCTCTTCGACGGCGTCGATGCCGATGTCGCCGTCGTGGAGACGGGGAATTACTATCCCCAGGAGCGGGATGGGCGGATCGACCCGATCGAAGAGGGTGCCGCTGAAAGCCGCTGGGTCGCGGATCAGCTCGGACGGCCGGTGCTCAAGGCCATCAACAACCTGCACTGGCGCAGCCTCCTCGATGGCGGCAAGCCTGCGGGGACGCCGGGCCGCATCGCATTGCCGGTCGCCGGCGATAACGAGGCCCACAAAGCGCGGGTCATCCGCCTATTCGACGAACTCGGATACGACGGTATCGATGCCGGCCCGCTCGACGAGTCCTGGCGCCAGCAGCCGGGCACCCCGGTCTATGCTGCCAATCTGGATGCGGAAGGCGTCCGCAAGGCGCTGACCGCGGCGAGTCCGGAGCGCAAGCCGGAGTTCCGCGCATCCCCCGACAGCAGTATCGGCAAGCCGTAGGAGGACCTATGGTCACGCAGCCAAAAGGACGGGTCGTCCTCGTAACAGGAGCGAGCCAGGGCATCGGCCGAGCTATCGCGTTGCGCCTTGCCAGAGACGGCGCGAACGTCGGACTGGTCGATCTGAAAGGGGAGAAGCTCGCTGACGTAGAAAGGGAGGTCGAGGCACTCGGCGCAAAGGCCGTGTCGGTCGTCGCCGACGTCAGCCGACGCGATGAGGTATTTGGGGCGGTACAGCAGGTCGAGAAGGAGCTTGGTGGCTTCGATGCGATCGTCAACAATGCGGGTATCGCACAAGTGAAGCCGCTCGCCGACGTACTTCCCGAAGACCTGGAGCGCATCTTCCGGGTCAACGTCGATAGCGTCGTGTGGGGCATTCAAGCCGCTGCGACCACGTTCAAGGCGCGGGGCACGAAGGGCAAGATCATCAACGCATCGTCTGCAGCGGGCCATGAAGGCTTCCCAATGGTTGGCGTCTACTCCGCAACGAAGTTCGCCGTTCGCGCTCTGACGCAGGCTGCGGCCAAGGAATATGCGAGTGCCGGGATCACGGTGAACGCATATTGCCCCGGGATCGTCGGGACTGACATGTGGGTCGAGATCGACGAGCGCTTTTCGCAGCTCACCGGCGCGCCGAAAGGCGAAACCTACAAGAAGTATGTCGAGGGTATCGCGCTCGGCCGCGCCCAGACGCCGGAAGATGTCGCGGCGCTTGTCGCGTTCCTCTGTAGCGACGACGCCGACTACATCACCGGTCAAGCGATCCTGACCGATGGCGGGCTCGTCTATCGCTAGGCCCGACTTCCCTTAACACCCCGACGCGGCAGGCCAGGAGCCACATGAAGGGCTCCACGAAAGAGGTGCTGCGTCCCTTCGAAGGAGGCAGGAATGGACACGCAACTCAATGGTCGTACCGCTCTGGTGACCGGAGCGAGCCAAGGCATCGGTGAGGCGATCGCCCGGGCACTGCACGCCGAGGGCGCCAAGGTGGCGCTCCTGGCCCGCAGCGAGGCGAAACTCGCGGCGATCACCGACGCCCTTGGCGAGCGAGCGCTGGCGGTCGGCGCTGACGTCACCAATGAAGAGAGCCTGGCGCAGGCGCTTGCAACAATCGAAGCGAAACTTGGGCCGGTCGACATCCTCGTGAACAATGCGGGTGGCCTTCGGTCGTCGACGGGCGAGCTGTTCCGGCCTTTTGAGGACATCCCCGATGCGGATTGGTTAGAGACCTGGGAGTTCAACGTCCTTTCCGTGGTGCGTGTCACTCGGGCGTTGGCGCCGGCGATGGCGGAACGCGGATGGGGACGGGTCATCAACATCTCGTCGGAGAGCGGCATCCAGCCCGACGCGGTCGCACTCGAATATGCCTCGGCCAAGAGCGCGCTGAACATCCTGACCAAGGGCATCTCGAAGACCTACGCGAGCCGCGGCGTGGTCGCGAACGTGGTGTCGCCCGCCTATGTCGATACTCCCATTCTGCGGGATTTGCTGGCGCAGCAGGAAGGGGCAGAGAAACTCTCGCCTGACGAACTGGCCGCTCATTTTCAGCCGGCCCTTCGGCCCAATATCGCGGTCGGCCGCCCCGGTAATCCAGAGGACGTCGCTGCTGCGGTCGTATTCCTGGCGTCAGAGCGGGCGAGCTTCATCACCGGGACAAATCTTCGGGTTGATGGCGGCTCGGTGATGGCGATCTAGCGGCGCCATGGCGGGAAGTCTGTGCAACGCGGTCGGCGGCGTGAGGTTGGTGGCGCCGCCCGCTCAAAGCAGCATAGCGGGCTGGTACCGCGGAGCCGACCTGGTCGATTCTTTTGCCACGACCTTCGGTGCTGGAATCTCGCGTGACCCGGAAGCTGTAGCGCACGCGATCCTCGGCCGTCCGGCCTGGTGGGTCCGCGGGCTCCTCGCGACACGCGATATGACCGTAGCTCGCTTTGGCTTGAAAACGACGGGTGAACTTCAACGCAACGCGCCCGACAGGAAGTCCATCAGCTTTTTCCCAATTCTTGCGCGATCGGAAAGCGAACTGGTGCTTGGTGTGGATGATCGACACCTTGATTTCAGGGCGTCGATACTGCTGGGGGCGCTGAATGACGAGGACGCTTTTGAAGTCGTCGTAACGACCGTCGTTCATTGTCATAATATTTTTGGGCGCGCTTATTTGGCCCTGATCAAGCCTTTTCACAGCCTTGTTGTCCGATCGAATTTAAGCCGCGCTGTTCAAGCGAGAAATGGAGAAGTGCAGAGCAGTTCCACCTCCCCATAGGCACCCATCCCAGTGCGATCCGCACGCTTCATTTTCACCGCGTGGTGCCGCTTTCCAAGAAATGCCCGGTGCTAGGCAGTTAAGGAGACTTAAAAATGCTGCCAATGCAGAGCGCTCCGAAAGGAGTCAGCAGTGCCGGATATCGCCTTTGACTTGCGCTATCTGAGATACGCCATCCTTGCGGCCGAGCAAGGTAGCTTTCGACGCGCGGCAGAAATACTCTCAGTATCACAATCTACCGTTAGCCGACGAATACAGATACTGGAGCGCCGTGTTGGTATTCTGCTGTTTGATAGGCATCGGTCAGGCGCCCGCGCAACAATGGCAGGCGAGCGTTTCCTCAGAGAGGCTGCGGTTGGCGCGAAGCATCTCAACCAAGCTGTAAATACAATCGCCCAAGCCAAGCGCGGCTCCATCGGACTGCTGCGCGTCGGCCTGATGGCCTGCCTGGCGAACGGTTTTCTGGGAGAGTTGCTCGCGGCTTATCACCGCCGCTTTCCAGCTATCGAGGTGATTTTCGAGGAGGCGACCTCTCAAATAAATGCCAGCGCTTTGCTGGACGGTCGGCTCGACGTCGCCTTCATGCCTGGAGATCCACAACTACCGGGGTGCCGAGCCGAAAGGCTGTGGGATGAGACAATTTTTCTCGCGGTTCCTGCGTCCCATCAGGCCGCTTCCTTGGATGCGGTCAGCTGGGAAGACGTGAGCCACGAGACGTTCCTTGTGAAGGCGGATGCAACGAGGCCTGAGATAGAAGACTATCTCAGGCGGCATCTGTGCGTATCCGGAATGAGCCCCAAGATTTCCATTCAGCACATCGGCTGTGAGAATCTCCTGAGTATCGTCGCGCAGGGGTTCGGGATCACGCTTGCTACGAACTCGATCGTTGGCATCGCATATCCCGGGGTTCGCTTCGTCCCGATCGCCGGCGGCAAAGAGAGGTTCTCGTTCAGTGCCGTCTGGTCTGCAACCAATCAGAATCCGGCGCTCAAATTCCTGATCGACATGAGTATCGAAAGGCGCATGAAAACGAAGCGTGAGACTTATTGAGCAGCCGCGCGGGAGCGCAGATCGGAACTCAGGAGGATTGGCGGCGCGCCTTCGCAAAACCGCGATCCGTGGCGATGAAGCGCTGAACCATCGGGGCGATGAGCTTCGCTGGATCGGTGACCGGTTGTCCCGTCTCGCGGGCCAGGACCTCCGCATAGGCGACGAGATCCCGGTGCAGCGTCGCCGGCAGCTCGACCGTCACCTTGATCGGCTTGTCGTCGGCGATCGCGCCGAGCTTGAGCTTGGTCATCTCAGCCTCCGTAAGGTTCGAGGATTAGGTCGCGGGTGACGATGACACGGACGGGGAATCCCGGGCGGATCGTCAGCGTCGGCGCGATGTTGAGCTGGCGGCGAATGATCTGTTGGCCAGCGTCGTTGATGGTGTCCTGGCCGCCATTGCGGATCGCCTGGATCAGCCGGTCATCGTCATTGGTGGCGAGCTCGGCGCCGACGCTGAGCAGCGTCGAGAGGCCTGCCGCCTTGGCGAGATCCCACCAGTGATAATCGACGCCGTCCTGCAGGCCGGCATAGCCCTCGGCGTCGGCGCCAGGCTGCCGCTCCAGCACGATGCTGCGGCCATTCGGGAAGATCAGGCGGTTCCACACCAGCAGCACGCGGCTTTGTCCGAACTGGACATTGTTGTCGTACTGGCCGACGACGCGTGTTCCCTGCGGCACGAGCAGGATGCGGCCGGTCGGGCTGTCGTAGATGTTCTCCGTGACCTGGGCCGTGATCTGGCCCGGCAGGTCTGATCGGATGCCGGTGATTAGCGCCGCTGAGATGACCGCGCCCGCCTGCAGGATATTCGGCGATGCCGGAGCTGCCACCCGATCGGCCGCGACCGTGCGGCGGTCGGCCGGCGCGTTGAGGAACGCCTGTTGTCGTTCCTGCGCCGATGGTGTCGCCGGCGGCGGCGCAAGGCCCAGGCTCGTGAGGTCTGGCTGCGCTAGAGCCGGTGCGCTCGTCGCTGCTGCTGGTGCGGCGTTACGCGCTTCCGACGCGGCGAACAGCCGGCTGGTGCGAGCCGTCTCGATCTCCTGAAGGCGGCGCTGCTCCTCCGGGCTGATGCCCGGCTGCGCAGGCGCGACGCCGGGCGTCGGGACGGGCCGGCCGCGGTTCTGGGCGCTGAGGATCGGCCTGCCGAGATCACCGGGCAATGGAGGCCCGAGCTGGGGCACGCCGCCATAGTCGCGCGGTAGCCCCTGAAGGCCGTCCGCCGTCGAGCGGTTGTCGGTCGAATAGAGTTCCTCGGCCGGCCGGCCGCCGCTGCGGGTCTGGAGCGCATAGACCAGCGCGCCGCCGAGGCCGAGGCTTGCCACCAGGCCGAGCCCCGCGAGCACCTTGCGCGACAGCCGCGTGACGCGCGGCGCCTCGGCGCTCAGCCGCATCGGCGCGGCCGCCTCCGGCGCCGATCCCGTGAGCGGCGCGCCGGCTTCCTCTTCCTCGTTCCGGTCATCGCTCACGACGCGGGCCTCCCGTCGGTGCGGGTGATGCGAACGCGCTTCTGATTGTCGCCCGAGCCGAAGCGCAGCTCGGCGGCGGCGAAGAGCCGGTCGACGATCATGTAGTTGTTGCGGACGCGGTAGTTGACGAGTTCGGACGTGTTGCCCTCGGCGCCGACTACAAACAGCGGCGGCATCTCGCCCTGGGCGATGCCTCTCGGAAACTCGATGAACACCTGCCGGCCGTCGTCATAGGCGCGCAGCGGACGCCACGCGGCGCGGTCGCCGGTCACCTCGTAGCGGAAATTGATGCGCGAGAGATCGACGCCCGTGGCCACCGGCTGGTTCGCCTGGGCTTCGGCGTTCTGGCGCCGAAGCGCGATAAGCTGGTCCTGCGGATACTGCCAGGAAACCGAGGCCATATAGGTGCGCTCGGTCGAGCGCAGTTCTATGTGGTAGGTGCGCAGGTTGGTGTTGATGACGAGGTTCGTCATCAGGTCGGGGCGCGTGGGCTTCACGAGGATATGCACCTGCAACGTCGCGCCGGAGCCGCTCTGGGTGTCGCCGATGACCCAGCGCACTGTGTCGCCGGCGGCGACCGGCCCGGAGCCGACGAGCTGCTCGCCCGGTTGCAGCGCGATGTCGGTGATCTGACCGACGGCGGTATAGACCTGATAGAGCGCGCCCTGCGTAAAGGGGTAGACCTGCATCGAATTGATGAAGCCGTTGCGCACCGGCTGCATGCGCGCCGCCGCGTTCGCCTGATTGACGCGCGACGTGGGATCGGTCGGCTCTGGCGTCGCGCGCGAAGGCTCGACGCGCTGTAGTTGGCCGGGCAACGGCAGCGGCCTGGGCAGCTCGACGACCTGGACCGGCGCCGGCGGATCGACGGTCTGCACGGCGGCGGGCGCATCGTCATAGCTGATTTCGGGGGGCTTCTGCGTCGTCGCGCACCCGCCGAGCGCCGTGGCGGAAAGAAGGAAAGCCGCGATTGTGTGGATGCGTAAAGCCGGTTCTCCGGCTTTACGGAAAATCGGCAGGTTCATTGCCCCAGCTCCCGTGACCAAGAAATTGCGTTGACATAGATCCCCAGCGGATTGGCGCGCAGCCGATCGGCGTTGCGCGGAATCTGGACGACGATGGTGAGGATTGCCGTCCAACGGGTCGTTTCGGCGAGCTGGCCGTTCTCGTAGCGGCGCTCGGTCCATGCGACACGGAAGCTGTCGGGGGACGCGCGGATTACGCTCGAGACGTCGACCGCGATCTGCTGGCGACCGACCTTGGTGAAGGGATCGTTGGCGCGCGCATAATCATTGAGCGCCGCCGCGCCGCGATCAGTCGTGAAGTCATAGGCCCTGAGCCAGTTCTGGCGGACGATGATGGCGTCGGCTGGGATCGAGCGGACCTGCTCGATGAAGCGCGCGAGATGGAAGGCGATCTGCGGGTCGGTCGGCTGATAGTCGGCGGTCGCCGGCGCGATCGCCTGCGCCTGGCCGAGCCGATCGGTCTGGACCACCCATGGCACGACGGTTCCGCGCGCGGATTGCCAGACGAGCGCCGCCGCGAACCCCGCCGACAGGAAAAGCGATCCGAACGCCATGTAGCGCCAGTTGCGCGCCTGAACGCGGGCCGACCCGATGCGGTCGTCCCAGACCTGGGCGGCGCGCTGATACGGCGTTTCGGGTTCCGGGGCTTTTCCGTAGTGCGTGGAGGGTCGTCGAAACATCAGCGGTCGCCTTCAGAGAGATTGATGGAGGAGCCGCCGCCATGGCTGTCGCCGCTGCGCACGGCATGAACCGTGGTCGACACGGCGTGACTCATTTGTTGGGAGCGCTTCATGCGGCGGGCCCAGGCCGGCGGCTGATCGCCGCCGCCCGACGGGCTTGCGCCCGCGTCATTGGCCGCGTCGCCGGTGGTGCCCAAGGTCGAGGAGCCGCCGGTCGCCTCAAACGCGGCGCGGGCGCCGCCGGCGAAACTGGAGCGCATGCTCTCGGCCGAGCGTTCGGCGGCGCGGCGCAGCGGTGACGTCGCGGTCGAGCCAGCGGCCCGGGCGACGCCGCCCAAGCCGCTGGCGACACCCGAGGCGCCCGTTTGGCCGGCGGCGCCGAGGCTGTAGGCGGTCGATGCGCCACCTGCGAGGGCCGCACCCCCACGAGCAGCGGCGGCTGCGCCGCCGGCGAGCGCCGCGCCGCCCGATGCGACGGCGCCGACCGTGGCTGCGCCGGCAGCGACCATGCCGCCTGCCGCAAGGCCGGTGCCGACGGCCGCGCCCGCGCCGAGCTGCGGCCCGCCCGACACGAGGCCGTTGGCGATGCCCGGACCGAAGATACCGAGGCCAAGCAGCGTCAGCGCCGCGAGCACGATGGCCATGGCCTGGTCGATGGACGGAGTCACGCCGCCAAAGCCTGCGGTGAACTCGGAAAACAGGCTCGACCCGATGCCGATAATAACGCCGAGGACCAGCACCTTGATGCCGGAGGAAATGATGTTGCCGAGGACGCGCTCGGCCATGAAGGCGCTTTTGCCGAATAGGCCGAACGGGATGAGGACGAAGCCAGCGAGCGTCGTCAGCTTGAACTCGATGAGCGTCACGAAAAGCTGGATGGCGAGGATGAAGAAGGCGAGCAGAACCAGCGCCCAAGCGAGCAGCATCACGGCGATCTGGATGAAGTTCTCGAAGAAACTCCAGTAACCCATCAGGCCGGATATGGAATCGAGCAACGGGCGTCCGGCGTCGAGGCCCGTCTGCGCGACACGGCCCGGCCGCATCATGTCCGCGACGGTGAACCCCGTGCCGGAGGCTTTCAGACCAAGTCCAGCGAAGCTCTCGAAGATAATGTGTGCAAGGTTGTTCCAGTTGCCGATCAGGTAGGCGAACACGCCGACGAACAGGGTCTTCTTGACCAGGCGTGCCATGATGTCGTCGTCGGCGCCCCAGCTCCAGAACAGCGCGGCGAGCGTCACGTCGATCACGATCAGGGTGGTGGCGATGAACGCCACCTCGCCGCTGAGAAGCCCAAAGCCGCTATCGATGTAGCGGGTGAAGACCTCGAGGAAATGGTCGATGACGCCGGTGCCGCCCATCTCTCAACGAGCCTCGTTCGAGTGGGAGTCGATGCCCGGCGCGCTGTCGTTGATAATCGGGTCGCGCGCTGCGGGTGGCTTCTGCGGCGGACCCTGCGGCCCTGGCGCCTGCGGTGCCGGCTGCGGCTGCAAGGGCTGCGACGGCTTTAGGAAGCGGTCGCGATTGTCGGCCCAGGCCTGAAGGCAGGCAGGATCGCGGGGGCCGGCTTCGCCGAGTTGCTGGCAACGCCGCAGCTCGGCTTTGAGTGGATCCGTGCTCGTCTCGGTGGCGGCGGCGACGGTGCGATAGAGCGGCGGCTCGTCCTTGCGGGATAGTTCGATGGCCGTCGCCGTGATCGCAAAGGTCACGAAGCCGATGGCGCCGACGCGTGCGAGAATCTTTCCGTCCATCTCCGCGCCCTTAATTGCCGCCTGGGAACATCTGCGCGTTGCCGGGCTGGTAGCCGACGCCCGGCGTCAGGAAACGGCGGCGCTGCTCGCGCCCCTGTTCGGCGGCGGCGGACCGCTCGGCCTCGGCGAGCGCCTGGGCTCGTCCGTTGGCGGAGACGACGGCGGTGAGATCGGCGAGTTGCTGCGCCTGCAGCGCGAGAAGTTGATTGCCGGCCTGCGTCGCCTGCAAGGCGCCGGTCGCGCCCTGGCTCTGTCCCACCAGCGCGGACATCTGCGTGCGATTGGTGTCGATGTTGCCGACGACACCTGCCTGGACGCGCATGGCGTCCTGCAGCCCGGAGACGGTATTGTTCCAGCGCTCCTTCGCCTGCGCGACGAGTTGCTGATCGGACGCGCTCATCGAAGCGCTTCCGGCCCCGTAATTCGTGCGGAACGCCTGGTCGATGTTCTGGACGTTGTAGGCGATGCCCTGGGCCTGCTGGAGAAGCTGCTGGGTCCGCTGTACGGACTGCTGAAGCTGCTGGAGCGAAGAATACGGCAGGCTCGCGAGGTTGCGGGCCTGATTGATCAGCGACTGCGCCTGGTTCTGCAGGGAGGTGATCTGGTTGTTGATCTGCTGCAGCGCCCGCGTGGCCGATAGCAGGTTCTGAGCGTAGTTGGTGGGATCGTAGACGATCCATTGGGCTGAGGCCGGAGCGATCATCACCGGCGACACCGACAGCGGTGCGGCGAGGATGGCGACGGCGAGCGCCGCGCGAGGGACACGCAGTTTCATGGCTGACTCTCCAGGTTGGTGAGGTTGGGGATGAGATCCGCGGCCCAATCGACGCCGCGATGGCGCAGCCAGGCGGCGAGGAAGCCCTCGCGCCCGTGCTCGGAGACGACGCGGTCGATGGCCGCCTGGTCAGTCTTGGAGGATGCGGCGCAGAGAGCCAGCGCGACGTCCGAGAGGCCGAGCTCGAAGAGCCGGTTGCCTCGACGCGACTGGCAGTAATAGTCGCGCTTCGGCATGGCCCGCGCGAGGATCTCGATCTGGCGATCGTTCAGGCCGAAGCGTCGGTAGATCGCTGTGATCTGCGGCTCGATCGCCCGCTCGTTCGGCAGCAGCAGCCGCGTCTGGCAGCTTTCGATGATGGCCGGCGCGATCGCCGAGCCGTCGATGTCGGAGAGCGACTGCGTGGCGAAGACAACGCTGGCGTTCTTCTTGCGCAGCGTCTTCAGCCATTCGCGGAGTTGACCGGCGAAACCCTCGTCGTCGAGGGCGAGCCAGCCTTCGTCGACGATGATCAGCGTCGGCTCGCCGTTCAGCCGGTCCTCGATGCGATGGAATAGATAGGCCAGCACCGCAGGCGCCGCGGCCGTCCCGATTAGCCCTTCAGTTTCGAAGGCTTGCACGGTCGCGACGCCGAGATGTTCGCTCTCGGCGTCGAGCAGCCGGCCATAGGGTCCGCCCACGCAATATGGCCGCAGCGCCTGCTTCAGGTCGTTGGACTGGAGCAGCACCGACAGACCGGTCATCGTCCGCTCGCCGATCGGCCCGCTGGCGAGCGACGACAGCGCGGTCCAGATCAGCTCCTTGACCTCCGGCGTGATCTGAACGCTTTCGCGCATCAGGATTGCGGCGATCCAGTCCGCCGCCCAAGCGCGTTCGGCCGCCTCGTCGATGCGCGAGAGTGGCTGCAGCGCGACGCTGTCGGCTGAGCCTTCAGTCAGGCCGCCGCCGAGATCGTGCCAGTCGCCGCCCATGGCGATCGCGGCGGCCCGGATCGAGCCGCCGAAATCGAAGGCGAACACCTGCGCCTGGGCATAGCGCCGGAACTGCAGCGCCATCAGCGCCAGCAGCACCGACTTGCCGGCGCCGGTCGGACCGACCACCAGGGTGTGGCCGACGTCACCGACGTGAATGGAGAACCGGAACGGGGTGGACCCTTCGGTCTTGCCGTGCAGCAAGGGGGGTGCACCAAAGTGCTCATCCCGTTCCGGCCCCGCCCACACCGCCGAAAGCGGGATCATGTGGGCGAGATTGAGCGTCGAGATCGGCGGCTGCCGGACGTTGGCGTAGACGTGCCCGGGCAACGAGCCGAGCCAGGCGTCGGCGGCGTTGATCGTCTCCGCCATGGCGGTAAAGTCGCGGCCCTGAACCACCTTCTCGACGAGACGGAGCTTTTCGGCCGCCACGCGCGGGTCCGCATCCCAGACCGCGATCGTGGCGGTGACGTAAGCCTGGCCGGCATAGTCGGCGCCCAGCTCCTGGAGCGCGAGGTCGGCGTCTGCGGCCTTGTTGGCGGCGTCGGTATCGACGAGAGCGCTCGCCTCGTTGGTCATCACCTCCTTGAGGATCGCGGCGATCGACTTGCGCTTAGAGAACCACTGCCGCCGGATCTTGGTCAGCAGTTTGGTCGCGTCCGTCTTGTCGAGCAGGATCGCGCGCGTCGCCCAGCGATACGGAAAGGCGAGCCGGTTCAACTCGTCGAGGATGCCGGGCGTCGTGGCGGTCGGAAACCCGACGATCGTCAGGATGCGCAGATGCATCTCGCCGAGCCGCGGTTCCAGGCCGCCGGTCAGCGGCTGATCTGCGACCAGCGCGTCGAGATACATCGGGGTCTCGGGTACGCGGACGCGGTAGCGCTTGGTCGAGACCGTGGTGTGGAGGAAGGTCAACGTCTCGACGTCGTCGAGCCACGCGCATTCCGGCATGAAGGCTTCGACGAGCTGCAGGATGCGGTCGGTCCGATCGACGAAGCCGCGCAGCGCCTCCCAGGCGTCGACGCCGCGATCGGCTTTGCCCTCGTAGAGCCAGCTCTCGGCGCGCGCGGCGTCCTCGGCGGGCGGCAGGAAGGCGAATGTCAGGAAGTAGCTCGATTCGTAGTGCGCGGCGTCTTCCTCGAAGTCGGCCTTGCGCTCGGCATCGACCATCGCCGATGCGGGATCGGGAAAGCGGCTCGCCGGATAAGCGCCGACCGGATGGCGCTGCGCCTCGACGAAGATCGCCCAGCCGCTGCCGAGCCGACGAAACGCGCTGTTGAGGCGGCCGGCCACCGCGATCAACTCGGCCTGCACGGCGGAGTCGAGATCAGGTCCGCGAAAGCGCGCGCTGCGCTGGAAGCTGCCGTCCTTGTTGAGGACGACGCCGGGAGCGACGAGCGCCGCCCAGGGCAAGAAGTCTGCGAGACGGGTCGAGGACCGGCGATATTCGGCGAGATTCATCATGGCCGCTGTCAGACTCCGAGATGACCGGGGATGCGCAGATGCCGGCGCCCGACATCGACGAACTGCGGATCGCGCTTGGCCGCCCAGACCGCGGCAAAATGGCCGACGGCCCAGATGAAGATGCCGACTACCCAGAGGCGCAGGCCCAGACCGAGAGCGGCGGCGAGTGTGCCGTTAAGGATGGCGATGCTCCGCGGCGCGCCCCCGAGCAGGATGTGCTCGGTGAGCGCCCGGTGGACCGGGACGCTGTAGCCCGGGACCTCGCCGCCGTTCTCGGTGAGGCCCGCCATCAGACGAGCGCTCCGCCGCCGAACGAGAAGAACGACAGGAAGAAGCTCGACGCCGCGAAGGCGATCGATAGGCCGAAGACGATCTGGATGAGCCGGCGGAAGCCGCCCGACGTGTCGCCGAAGGCGAGCGTCAGGCCGGTGACGATGATGATGATCACCGCGATGATCTTGGCGACCGGGCCCTCTATCGATTCCAGGATCGATTGCAGTGGCGCTTCCCACGGCATCGACGAGCCGGAGGCATGGGCGGCGGGGGCCAGCATCATGCTGACCATCACGACGGACGCGGCGGTCGCGACATGGCGACGGAATTGCAGGGCACGGCGGATCATGCGGGGTCTCCTTCGGGGGGCTGGGTGGCGGGGCTGACGCGGTAGTCGCCGTCGGGGTTGAGGCCCTCGACGCGGCCGAGTTCGGTCAGGCGTCGGGTGGTGCCCCGGCCTGAGAGCACGGCGACGAGATCGATCGTCTCGGCGATCAGCGCACGCGGGACGGTGACGACGGCTTCCTGGATGAGCTGCTCGAGGCGGCGCAGCGCGCCCAGCGCCGTGCCGGCGTGGATCGTGCCGAGCCCGCCGGGATGGCCGGTGCCCCAGGCCTTGAGCAGATCGAGCGCCTCGGCGCCGCGCACCTCGCCGATCGGAATCCGGTCCGGACGAAGGCGCAGCGACGAGCGGACGAGATCGGAAAGCGACGCGACGCCGTCCTTGGTCCGCATCGCGACCAGGTTCGGCGCGGCGCATTGAAGCTCGCGCGTGTCCTCGATCAGCACCACGCGGTCGGAGGTCTTGGAAACCTCGGCAAGCAGCGCATTGGTCAGCGTCGTCTTGCCGGTCGAGGTTCCGCCGGCGACGAGGATGTTGCGGCGATCGGCGACCGCCTGGCGCAGGATCTCGGCCTGCTCGGCCGACATGATGCCGCCCTCGACATAGTCCTGCAGGGTGAAGACCGCGACGGCCGGCTTGCGGATCGCGAAGGCGGGCGCGGCCACCACGGGCGGCAGAAGCCCCTCGAACCGCTCTCCCGTTTCCGGCAGCTCGGCCGAGACGCGCGGATTGCCGGGATGGACCTCGGCGCCGACATGATGCGCGACGAGGCGCACTATGCGTTCGCCGTCGGCTGGCGAGAGCCGCTCGCCGGTGTCGGACAATCCCTCCGACAGACGGTCGATCCAGAGGCGGCCGTCGGGGTTGAGCATCACCTCGACTACGCTGGCGTCTCCAAGGAAACCGGCGATGGCAGGGCCGAGTGCGGTCCGCAGCATGCGGGCCCCGCGAAGTATCGCCTCGGATTTCTCGGAAGAGATGGCCACGTCGTCCCCGTTCTTTGCGGGACCGCGTCAGGCCGCCCCTGGATCGGGGATGAGTAGAAGGGGCAGAAATCAGGGCATTACAACAACCGAAATGTGGTCGTCGTACTGTAGCGTACAAAGACAGGGGAACGGCGGAACTGGTTTCAACTTCATATGGCTGGCTTAATGACTACTTCGCTCGGCAGACGACAATGCCGCCGTCATTCCCTGTTATCGCCGTTTGCAGGTAACGCGTCATGAGCCCCAGGAGCGAAGCATCTCCTGGGGCCAGGGATGACAATGGCTTCAGGCGAATGCGGCGGCCGGTTCTGATATCGCCAGCCTGTTCTTGACGCTGAAACGCTCTTGCATCCTTGCGTACCAGGAGAGAAGAGCATCGCATTCGGCCGGTACCGGCAATTCAACAAGTTCCGCAAAGATCAGGCCGCCTATGACCGTGATGTCGGCCATTGAGAAGTACTCACCAGCGACGAACGGCTGTCTTCGGAGAACACTGTCGAAGTAGTGCATGCCCCTCACGGCCTTATCGCGTTGGCGAAATCCCCACTCCGGGTTCTGGTAGAGCTCGACGTCGGGCCCAAGCCCAGGCGTAGCGTGGTGGAAGTAGACGCTGACGGCATCAAGCAGCTCCAGTTCGGCACGCTTGCTCATCATGTGGATCATGCCCTTCTCGCGCGCTGTCCTGCCGGTGAGTATCGGAGCGCCATCGAGGGCGTCCAAATATTCAGTAATGGCCGTGCATTCCGCGATGAAGGTGCCGTCGTCGAGTTCGAGCACCGGCAACGTGCCCGAGTAGTTCTTGGCGAGGAACTCAGGCTTCTTGTGTTCGCCTTTCCATAAATCGATCGTCACGAACTGAACCTGCGATTGCAGGTTTTTTTCGGCCAGGGCGATCCGGACGCGCGCCGGATACGGGCCAGTGGGCCAGTCGTAAATTATCATGAGGAGTCCTTTCTCTACCTGCCACATGGTAGACAAACTATAGGGCCTTCACATTTGCCCGGTCAATCCCTATCTGTCACTTGGTAGGTGGCGGCGGCGGAAAGGTGACGAAATGAGCTCAAGCTCTCGGGAGGCCATTCTGGCAGCTGCGCGAAAGACGGCACAGGCACATGGCTATAGCGGCTTGAATTTCCGTGATCTCGCGGCTGAGGTAGGGATCAAGGCTGCGAGCATCCACTATCACTTCCCGAGCAAGGCCGATCTCGGCGCAGCTGTTGCGAAGCGGTATTGGGAGGATACAGCCGCTGTTCTCGAGTCGATGTCGACCGAAACCGCGGATCCGCTCCGTTGCTTGCGCCGGTATCCTGATATTTTTCGCCAGTCGCTGGAAAGCGACAACCGGATGTGCCTCTGCAGCTTCATGGCTGCCGAGCATGATGACTTGCCGGATTCGGTGAAAAAGGAGGTCCAGACCTTTGCTGACGTGAATGTCGCTTGGCTGAGCAGGGTTCTTTCCGCGGCAGGTATTGCCGATCGCGATCAGAGCGAGTCGCGAGCCCGCGCCATTTTTGCCGCCGTCGCCGGCGCACAGCTCATCGCGAGGAGCCGCTCGGACATCTCCATGTTTGACGCGTTGATCGATAGCTATCGTGCGTCGGGTCTTTTGCCGGCCTAAAGCCGGCAAGGGAAATCAATCTGCGTGCTGGGGCGGATGTATCTCCTCGGAAATCTCCTGGCGCAGCTTCGGGCCCTTGGCGAGTCTGCGCCCGAGAGCTGCGACGAAGGCGTCGTAGCGCTCACCGGCCTGGGCGCGTGCTGCGGCCTGCGCCGGCTCGGGCAGCGGCGGATTGGTGGTGAGCCAGAAGCGGACGAAGACGGCGAGCATCTCGACCGAGATGCCGACATCGCGTTCCATGCGCGTCATGCGCCGGTCGAGCTGGTCGAGGCGTCTTGTCGTCGCCGCCTCCTGGCGCTCGGCGGCGTCCGGCGACAGGAAGGATGCGATCGCGGCTTCCGCGATCAGCGACCGCGACTGATCGCGGCGAGCGGCATGAGCGGCGAGCGCCTTCATCACCTCGGGTTCGAGGTAGACTGACAGGCGCTGTTTCTTCGAGGGATTGGCCATGGGCGCCTCACAGCTCCATGCCGTCGTTCGGATCGAGCGAGACCTGGCGCGCCACGCCCTGCATGATCTGATTGGCGCGGCTGATCCGGGCCGTGTCGTCATCGGCCTCGTCATCGAAGCCGCCGTCGAACTCGTTCTCGATCGGCACCTTCTTCTCGACCGGCGCGGCGCGTTCCAGCTCGGGCTGGTGACGCCGTTCCGATCCGGTTGGATCTTCGTCGCCGGCGTCCTCGACGATGGCCGCGCCGGCCGCCATCACGCTTGCCGGCCGGGCCGGAAGCGGCAGCCCGCTCCAGTCGTCCGTGCGAGGCTGCGTCGGTCTTGTGAGCGGCGGCGGCGTCATGATCCGATCCTTGAAGCGGCGATCTTCGTAGTAGCGGGCTTTCTTCGCGCGGATCGGCGGCGTGCCCGCCACCATGACGATCTCGTCTGCTGGCGGGAGCTGCATGATTTCACCAGGGGTGAGCAAGGGCCTCGCTGTCTCCGACCGCGACACCATCAGGTGGCCGAGCCAGGGCGAGAGACGATGGCCGGCATAGTTGCGCATGGCGCGCATCTCGGTCGCGGTGCCGAGCGCATCCGAGACACGCTTCGCGGTCCGCTCGTCGTTGGTCGCGAAGCTGACGCGGACGTGGCAGTTGTCGAGGATCGAGTTGTTCGGCCCATAGGCCTTCTCGATCTGGTTCAGCGACTGCGCGATCAGGAACGCCTTCAAGCCGTAGCCGGCCATGAAGGCGAGCGCGGATTCGAAGAAGTCGAGGCGGCCGAGCGCCGGGAACTCGTCGAGCATCAGGAGCAGCCGGTGCCGGTTGCCCTTGGCGTTGAGGTCCTCAGTCAGGCGCCGGCCGATCTGGTTGAGGATGAGCCGGATCAGCGGCTTGGTCCGTGCGATGTCGGAAGGCGGCACCACGAGGTAGAGGCTGGTCGGCCGCCGGGCCCCGACGATGTCGGCGATGCGCCAGTCGCAGCGGCGCGTCACCTCCGCGACGACGGGGTCGCGATAGAGGCCGAGGAACGACATGGCGGTCGAGAGCACGCCGGAGCGCTCGTTGTCGGACTTGTTCAGCAGCTCGCGCGCGGCCGAAGCGATCACCGGATGCGGTCCGCTCTCCCCGAGATGGGCGGTCTTCATCATCGCCGCCAGGGTGGACTCGATCGGCCGCTTCGGATCGGAGAGGAAGGCGGCGACGCCGGCCAGCGTCTTGTCCTCCTCCGCGTAGAGGACATGGAGGATCGCGCCGACCAGGAGTGCGTGGCTGGTTTTCTCCCAGTGGTTCCGCTTTTCGAGGCTGCCCTCCGGATCGACCAGGATGTCGGCGATGTTCTGCACGTCGCGGACTTCCCATTCGCCGCGGCGCACCTCGAGCAGCGGATTGTAGGCTGCCGACTTCGCATTGGTCGGATCGAAGAGCAGCACGCGGCCGTGGCGGGCCCGGAAGCCGGCAGTCAGCGTCCAGTTTTCGCCCTTGATGTCGTGGACGATCGCTGAGCCCGGCCAGGTGAGCAGCGACGGAACGACCAGGCCGACGCCCTTGCCGGACCGCGTCGGCGCGAAGCACAGCACATGCTCGGGTCCATCGTGACGAAGATACGCGTGATCGAACTTGCCGAGCACGACGCCGTCCTCGCCGAGCAGGCCCGCGCCGCGTACCTCGTCCTGACGCGCCCAGCGCGCCGAGCCGAAGGTCTCGGCATTCTTCGCCTCTCGGGCTCGCCAGACCGACATGCCGATGGCGACGGCGATCGACACGAAGCCGCCGGACGCGGCGATATAGGCGCCCTCGACGAAGATCGGCGGCGCATAGGCGTCGTAGAAGTACCACCATGGAAAGAAGGACCAGGGATAGTAGATCGGCCAGTGACCGAGCATGAACCACGGCGACCCGAGCTGCGGTTGGAAGCCGAGCTTCCAGGCGGTCCATTGGGTCGCCGCCCAGGTCGTCAGGATGACGATGGTGAAGACGGTGAGGATCTGTCCCCAGAGGATCTTGGTGGCCGACATGGCGGGGTCCTTTCGAGCGGGATGGTGATCACAGGCCGATCCCCCGTTGCCGGCCGAAGCTCCAATCGATGCCGCCGTCACCGCGGGCGACACCGGAGACGTGTTTGCCAAGCTGCTTTTCGAGTGAAGGCGTCCAGGGCACGAGGCTGAAGCCGAGCCCGTCGTCGATCATCGCGAAGCGGCCGGTCGCGAGCGTCAGGCGGCGTTGATAGGTGCCGGTGACGTATTCGCCGGACTCGGGCTTGACCTGCGGCCGGCCGGTCTCGGCGGCGATCCGCTCCGCCACCGCGTCCAGCTCGCGCCGGCGCAGCGTGTCGACCAGTCCGGGCTGGAAGCTGACGCCACGCTTTTGGCGTTCGGCGAGTCCCTGGCCGACCAGATGCTCGGCGCGCCGGTCCATGGCGTCGCGCACCTCTGCGCCGAAGCCGCCACCGAGCGCCACGGGCTCGCGCGCGATGGCCTGCCGGTCGAGCCAGGTGGCGCCGGTCGCGGTGACCTGCCGCTCGATGTCGAGGTCGGAGCGCACTGCGATCGCCACGCGCCGTTGGCCCCGGGCGTCGTCGAACTTGCGCAGCTCGACGATCGAGCCCGCCGCGCTGTCGCCGGCCGCGTCGAGGTCCGGCAGCTTGATGTGATGGGTGCGCCCGTCGATCCCGTCGACGACGGCGAAGGCCGTGCCCTTCAGCTCGTCGTCGAGGCCGCGCGCCACAAGGCGGCCGATGACCGGATCGCTGAGGCTCTCGGACGCGAGCACATAGCTCGACGCACCTCGATCGATGCCGCGCTCGGTCAGGCCATGGTGGATGCGCTTGATGATGTCGCCGCGCTCGCCGAGTTCGCGCAACGTCGCCTCGGCCCTGTCGGACAGCGTCCATTGGCCGGGGCCCATCTCGTCGGCGAGGCCCAGGCGTTCCAGCTTGCGTAGGCGCCCGACCTTCAGCGCATGGAATTCGTCGGGCTGGCGATCGGCATGCGGCGCGAGATCGATGACGCCGGTGCGGTAGGCATCGCGCGCGAGCTGGCGATCGAGATTGGTCCAGCGGTCCGCATCGATCTGCCGCTCGAGCGTGCGGCGGATCTCCTGGTCGGTGCGCGGGCCGAGTTCCTGGGTGATCAGGTCGCGCGCACGGTCGCGCATTCCCTCTTTTATATAGTCGCGCGCGATGACGAGGTTCTCGCCATCGTCGCGCATGCCGCGCACGATCAGATGGACATGCGGATGCTCGGTGTTCCAGTGGTCGACCGCGACCCATTCGAGCCGCGTGCCGAGGTCCTTCTCCATCTGTCCGACCAGCTCGCGGGTGAAGCCCTTGAGGTCGGACATCTCCAGCGCGTCATCCGGCGAGACGATGAACCGGAAATGATGGCGGTCGTCGTCGGCACGGGCGGCGAAATCCTTGGCGTCGGCGCCATCACCGCCGGGGCCGAACAGGCGAGCCTTCTCCCCGTCGCGGGTGACGCCGTCACGCTGGAGATAATTGAGATGGCTCGCGAGCGGCGCCGAGCGGCCGCCGTGACGAACGACGCGCGCCTTGATGACCGCGCCGCGCGAGCGCGCAGTGATCAGGCGATTGGCCTGGATCGAGGCGCGCTGGCCGCGCCCGAACCGCGATCGCGCGCCCGGCCCGATCTTCCCTTGCCGGGAGACGCTGCCGCCGGCCCGCTGGGCGGCGGCAAGCGCCTGGGCGATGAAGGGCCGCGCCCGCTGCGCGCTGGTCGAGCGGATGCGGCCTGGCCGGATGCGGAATTCGCGCTCGTCGGTCATGGCCGAGGCCCCGCACATCGCGCAAAGCCGATGATTTTCTTGCAGAAAGCGCTAGCGCGTAGGCTGCGCCGATCAGGCGCACCTCGCGAAAGCGCGGCATAAGTCCTTGAAAAAGCACAACCGACACAAAGCGCACATCGCGCCCCTTTATCCTGCCATCGTGCGGTTGTGCTTGCGGTTCTCCCTCCCAACGCCCTCCAATCTGCGCCGGGGTTCGCTACGCTGCGATTGACGGGCGAGGCGGTCATCGTGGGCCTACCGCCTCCCGCCGGAAGACGAACAGGCCGCTGGTCGGGTTCGCATTCGCCGCCGCATCGCGCGGCGGAGCCGCACTGTCGCCGTCACGAGATTGCGGCTCTGCCTGCGCCGGAACTGCGCCCGGAGCGCGATCCGAAGCGCCGATGAACAGCGGCGCGCGCGTCCATGCAAGTGGGTCGGCGGCAGCGACGGCGATGACGGCCGGAGACGCTTCACCGCCGACAAGGGGTGCGAGCTGGGCGACATAGGCGCGCGTCTCGGCCGGCAATGGACGACCATTCGCGAGGTGTTCGTCGTACCGACCAGGCCCTGCATTATAGGCGGCGAGAAAGCCCGGGGAGCCGTAACGATCATAGAGTTCGCGCATATAGGCCGTGCCCGCGATGATGTTCTCGCGGGGATCGAACGGGTCGCTGCCGAGCCGATACCGGGTTCGCAAATAGGCCCAGGTATCGGGCATGATCTGCATCAGCCCCATCGCGCCCTTGGGCGAGACGGCGCGCACGTCGTTTGCGCTCTCAACGCGCATCAGCGCTCGAATCCAGGCGACCGGGATGCCGAACCGCTGCGACGCCTCCGCCAAGAAGGCGGCGAACGGCGCGCCTGCCTCCGCCGGCGCCGGCGGCACGGTCTGAGCCTGCACCGGCGACATCGGCGCGGCGGCGAGCGGCAGGCCGGAAAGGAGAAGGAGGAGCAGCCGATGGGCGGCACGGGATCTTCGCGTGCCGCTCCGATGATGCTGCGATCGATGCGGGGCGCGCACCGATCAATCCTCCTTGCGCGGCTTGGCGGGCCGCGACCAATGCAGGCCCCAGACGGAATTGTCGTCACTGGCGCGGAAGAGATTGGCGCGCAGCGGCCGGGGGAACAGCGGGCTGTCGAGCTGCACGGAGACGTAGTCGCCTGCACGCTCGCCAACGTGCTGCCAGCCGGCGCCGACCTCGCTGCCTTCCTCGCCGCCGAGCAAGACACGGTAGTCCGGCGCGTTCTCGGCGTCGGAGGCCTCGGCCGGAACAATGGCGAGTTCGGCGTCGATGCCGAGCGCGGTGAGCCGCCCGGAATAGCCGGACTTGGAGCGGGTGAATTGGCCGATCTGCGTCATGGTCGTCTCCTTCGGTTGAGGTTTGGAAGCGGCAAGTCAGTGGGTCGGCGCGCGCCAGACGTAGCGGCCGTCGCCCTCTTCATCGGTCCAGAGCGGGCTCGCCCGGCCGATCACGGTGCTGGTCGGCAGCGGGCCGAAATAGCGGCCGTCGAGACTTTCGGGGACCGACCAGTTCATCAGGAAAAGCTCGTCGTCGCGGATGCGGCGGCAGCCCCGCCAGACGGGCAGCGGACGGCCGAGATGATCGCGGTCGAGCGCATCGCCCATCGGCACGCCGTCGACCGTGATGGCATGGTCGCGGCGGCAGACCTGTTGACCTGGAAGGCCCGCGACGCGTTTCATCAGCGGCACGCCGCGACCGATGTAGCCGCGCTCAACCATGAGGGCGGCGAACTGCTCCGGCACACGGATGGCGACCAGGTCGGTGACTTCGAGGTGGCGCGCTGGCGCGATGCTGTAGAGCCCGATCGGCGTGCTGGCGGACGCGTTCCAGATGAGCTTGGTCGGGAAATGGACGAACGATGCGATCGCCACGCCCATGGTCATCACGTAGGTGACGATCACATAGCCGAAGCGACTCATGCGCCGACCCTCCGGCGCAGGAGGAAGGCCTTGTGGTGGCCGATCGTGTACGGACGCGGCGGCTGACCGGCCATCATGCGGTTGTGAACGTGCCGCCAGTGATCGGGCGAGACGTCGGCCGCATCGATGCCGGCGGCCTCGATGGCGTCGATCATCTGGAGCACGCGCGCGACCTTCGGCCATCCCTCGACCTTCAGGAGGATGTCGCCGCCGGGCCGCACAAACGGCACGGTCTGCTGCGGCTCGCTCGGCAGCGCCGCGCGCAGCACGTCGAGATGCGAAGCGATGGTGCCGTAATCGTTCGCGGCCCAGCGCACGAAGCCGAACACGCTGTCCGGCGCGAAGCGCAGCACCCGGCGGCGGCGATCGAGGATCTGTTCGCCGACCTCACGGCCGAACCTGATCCAGTTCTCGATGCGCTTTTCGATCCAGGTGAGTTCGACCTCGGTCAGGTGAGTGGGCGGCGGCGCGGCCGGACCCGGCGCGCCCCGCGCATGGATGGCGCCGGCGCCGGTCATGTCGCGTCTCCGTTGCTCGGGGGGAATTCGCGCGCGAGCAGCTCGCGCAGCATGTCGGCCACCGTGACGCCGCGGCCGAAGGCGGCGATCTTGATCCGGGCGCGCTGGTCGGGCGTGACGTCGATGGTCAGGCGCGCCGAATAGATTGCGGCATCGGCGGCCCGCGCCAGCGGTGTATCGGCGGCCTTGATCCAGCTCTCGGGATTGCCCGGCCGTGTGGCGAAGCCGCGTTTCGGAGGCGTCGCGGTCATGGCGCGATCCTCGCGATCTCGGTGGCGAGCGCCGCGATCTCGCGAGCGGCGGGACTGTCGCCGTCCAGCTCGCCGACGAGACGGCCGCTCTGCGCGGTGTCGGCGAAGGCGACGCGCTGCCCGATCGTGGCAGCGAGCAGCGGCGGATCGTGGTCGGCCAGCGTCTCGGCCGTCTCGCGGGCGATGACGGTGCGCGCGGCGCAGCGGTTGAGGACGAAGCGCGCCACGAGTTGCGGGCGGTAGATGCGGGCCTCGCCGAGCAGCGACAGCATCTCGGCGGATGCCCAGCCGTCGAACGGTGACGGCTGCACCGGAATCAGCACCAGGTCGGCGGCGAGCAGCGCCGAGCGCATCAGCCCGGCGACACGCGGCGGCCCGTCGATGATGACGTGGTCGACGTCGCGGGCGATCTCGGGAGCCTCGCGATGCAGCGTGTCGCGGGCCAGGCCGACGACGCCGAAAAGCCGTGGCAGGCTTTCGCGCGCCCGCTGCTGCGACCAGTCGAGCGCAGAGCCCTGCGGGTCGGCGTCGATCAGGGTGACCCGGTGGCCTCGCTGGGCCCATTCGCCTGCAAGATGGAGCGCGATCGTCGTCTTGCCGACGCCGCCCTTCTGGTTGAGCAGCGCGACGATCATGACGGTCTCCCGGCGATCGGGGACTCGTCCACAGCGGCCGAAAATGGCCGTTGCGTTAGAAAGATTCCGAAGGAATCTAGGTTAGAGAAGTTACGGGGCTCGCAAGTTGCTGATTCAGCGGACGGATTCGGCGATTCCGGTCCCCGATAGCACGAGGATCGGGTCCTCGATGGCACGATGGGTCCGGTCCCTGATAGCACGAGACGATTCACAGCTTATCCCCAGAGCGGGCGATCGCGCGGCGACGCTGGCGTGGGATACCGAGCGCGTGCGGGTCGATGGGTTTGAAGGAGAGGATTTCGGGACCGCCGAGGCACTGCTCGATGGTCAGGCGATAGCCGGGCAGCGGCTGGCGACGGACGATGTCGCGCAGGTCGTAGGCGAAATGCTTGAGAGGCGAGAGGGAGCCGGACTTGGCGTGGAGATGCGGGAAATCGAAGCTCCAGCCGAACTCCTGTTTGCCGCCGTGCTTTCGCACGAGGCGATAGAGCCATCGCTCGAGGCCGCCCGTCAGACCGAAATAATCGCGGTCGATCGTCAGCACGAGCGCGTTGTCGAGGACGGCGGCATAGAACCAGTCCGGCACAATCAATTCGAGCCCGAGCGGCCGTCCGCGCGCATCAGCGCGTTCTTTCCACTCGTTGATCCAGGAAAAGCGGTGGAGCCGCCGTTCGGTCGGTTGACGGATCGACGTCGCCACCGTGGTCGACTGGAGACGGTCGAGCGCGGCCTTCAGCCGGTCGTAGTCGCGCATGCTGACGCCACGACCGATGAATTGCAGAATCTCGTAGGGCGTGGTCGCCATCAGGCGCGACGGCCGCAAGCCATGATCGCGTGCCTCGACGATCTGGGAAGCGGCCCAGATCAGCACGTCGGCATCCCAGATGGTGGCCATGCCGTGCTCCGGCACGGCTTCGACACGGATGACGACGGAGCCAGCCTTGAAGTCGATCGGAGCGATCCGCTTCGACTTGCCGAGCGCGAAGAACGGGTACGCCATCAGGTCCTGCGCGTCGCGCGGCGCAAGATCGCCGGGCAGCGCCCGGAATAGATCGAGCTGCTCGCGTTCGCTGCTGTGATGGCGCGCCGACATCTAGGATCGGCTCAGCGCTGCGGCGCGTGACCGCCGGTCGCGCTGGCCGATTCGTGGCGCTTCGCCGGCAGGATGGCGTCGGTCTCGGCGGTCGAGTTCTTGGTGCCGCGATTGGCCCAGGCCTGCAGATCGGCGATCGCATAGACGACGCGGCCGCCGAGCTTCTTGAACGCCGGCCCGGTGCCGTAGGTGCGATGCTTTTCGAGCGTGCGGCCTGACAAGCCGAGGAAGCGCGCCGCTTCGGGCGTGCGCAGATAGCGTGGAGGAACTTGGACAGTCGCGCTTTCGGCCATGATCGGGCTCCGTGCGGTGCTGGGGGGCTGCCGGATGTCGGCGGCGGTTCCAGCGCACGGTCGTTCGCTCGGGCGCGATCCACGATGTCGAAGATTTCGGGGAATAATCGACACCCCCGACGGGGCGGCGGGGCTACGGCTTGCGCGGCCGTTTCAGGAGGTCGCGATAGCCGCCGTGCACAAGTTTCATGCCGTCGCGGGCGAGACGGATCGTCGTCTCGCGCAACGCGTCGCCCGCCCAGGAGGCCGCCTCGATATGGTGTCGGGGAAAGAGCGCCATCGCGATCGCTCGGTAGCTTTCCCGCTCGAGGCGGGCATCGACGGCGCGCAGCATCTGGCGCAGGCGCTGGCGGCGCTGCGGCGTCACGCGCGGATCCGGTGGCGCTGACGGCTCGTGGGTGCCGCGCCAGTATCGGGCGAGCGCTTCCAGCCGATCCGGCGTCGCGTCGTCGAGAAGGACTACGGCCGCGCGCGGCGGCTCGGCATCGCCGAGGCCGACCAGGCGCGCACGCACCACTTCCTCGCCGAGAGCGATGCGCGTGTCGGTGTCGGCCGAAGGGCCGTCAGCCGCCGGTGCAGGCGCAATCCACGGCGGGAGGCGCTGCAGGATCAGCGTCCACGGATCGGCTGCTGGTGTCCACGCGGGTTTTGCATCCGTTGCCGGGAGATCTGGGTCGGCAACGAAAGGATAACCCCCATTTGTTGGCAAGAGCGACCTCGGCCTTGTCTTCGTCGAGACCGTGGCCCTTCAGTCGCTTGTAGTCTTGCTGGTACTCAGGATTGCGCCTCAAGAATTCCCAGGCCAAGTCCGGAGCGTCGAGATCGTTTACATACTCATAGGCGGTCGAGATCCGCCACGTGCCTTGCTCCGGCATCCTTGGCCTCCCACACCTCGCTAAACGCGAGAACTGCAAGCGCTAACGATTCGCGGTTGAGTGGCAGTTTTGGAAGCCCGAAGGCGAACACGGGTGATGCGGAAACTGCATCACCGCAGGCTATAAGGTTAATGAAATGAGGATCGAATAAGGTCGCGAAAACCGTTTTCGGTCATCCAATGCGCTCGGGCGAGATGACTCTGGTAGACAAGTTCGGCGCGCGCATGATCAGTGTTCGGATCGATGCCGAAGATGATCACGGCGACTTCTTCCCATGAGGCGCCTTCGGTTTCGGCGTCCAGCAAACGAAGGTAGGTCGCCAGATGCGCGCGGTCATAGTCGGTCAGCCGAGCGTCGGTCGGCGGTTGATCTTGGAAGGCGGATTTAGCGCTCATAGTTAACGTCCCCACCGCGTCATATCCGAAACGGATAGAGTTTGCACGACGGCGGTATCGTAAAGACGACGGCAATCGGCGGCATTATTCGACTGGCGCGCGCCGCTCGGCCCGTGGACGATCTTGCCGGACAATCATCACCCCTTCGCCCTGATCGGAGTTGAGGAAGACGATTCCGGCTTCCTCAAGCGCGCGTCGGACCTGGTCACGCGTGGACTCATGCACGCCAAGCCCGTTCTCGGACTCGACGCGCTTAAGAGCGGTCAGCGATACCAAGGCCTTGTCAGCGAGCGTCTCCTGATTCCAACCAAGCAACGCGCGGGCGGCCCGTGACTGTCGGGCGGTGATCATGCATGACCACCTCCTACAGTCCGAACTCCGCACGCCACGAAAACGACTATAATAGTCGCCTTTGGCGGCCTTGGCGAGGCCAAAGCCGTTCGCGAGAGGCCCGTTCGCCGCAAATCAGGCTCAACCGATTCGGTCGCCTTGTAGACCGAAGGCCCCGACCTTTCGGCCGGGGCCTCGCGCGGGCCTCAGTCGGCGCGCCGCCCGTTCGGGCGGGACCAGATGAGCGAAAAAGTGTCGGCGTCCTCGTCGTCGAAGAGGTTGGCGTAGATCGGGGCGTTGAAGCTCGGATCGTCCAGCTTGAGGCCCAGATAGTCGCGGCCCTCGTTGGAGCGCTTGGACCAGGCGGCGCCGATCTCGGCGCGGCCGACCAGGACCCGGTGGCTGGGGGCGTTCTCGCCGGTGGCGCGCTGGTCGGGGACGATGCGCACGTTCTTGGCCTGGACGCTGAGGGTGACGATTTCGCCGGTGAACTCGTTCGAGCCGGTCTTCTTGAAGGTGCCGATGGTCGCCATGGTAAGTCTCCGTTTTCCGTTCCCGAGCCCGCACCATTGCGGCCTCGATGGCGATCGGTTGGCCGGAGGCGATCGACGGCGCACCCCGAAGGGGCCTGACAGCTAAGGAGGGCTTTCTTGTCTCGCGAGGAATGACGGCGTGAGCCGGCAGGGGAAGAAAGTTTGACGCGGCTGTTGCGTCATAGGCGATCGAGGCGCAGCCGGCCTTCGGCCAGATCAGGCCATTGGAGAGGCCGTTTGGAGCGGTCGCGTGACGGTGAGAAACGGAGAGATGGCGACCCGCTACTGCCGAAGATGACATCGCCACGAACCTCACCGGCGAGCTGCCCTCCCTAGTCCGAGCCGATCACGGCATCCTGACCCGGCCTGCCTCCGCGGGACGCCCCGCATCAGCCGGATCTCGGCACAAGTTATGACGGCTGACGCTGCGCCTGCGCCCGACGTGGGTCGCTCTCAGGGCCGAGCGACGATGCGCTTTTCCAGCCCCGCAACCACCCACTCTCCTGACGGGGATCGCCGCTTCACTCGTCCCTGGTCCGCACCACGACGACATGCCCGACGTCAGGCCCGCGCGAGGTCCCGGCCGGAGGGGCCGCTGGCTGTGGCCATTCCCGCGACCCGGACGAAGGCCGTGATTCCGACGGCGATGGCCCCGATGACGGAGAATGTGATCTGCCAGGCGTCAGATGGCATCAGGTGCTTCACGATGCCATGGGTGGCGTGGAAGCCCGCAACGGCAGCGGGTGTGACGAAGACGACGGCGACGCCGAGCTTCAGCCACATCGGCCGCGCAAAGGCAATGAGGAGCTGGCCGACTGCGAAGGTGACGGCCGCGGCGATGAGGCCGACCAGGATTGCGCCGGGAATGCCGGCGCCGGTGCCGTGGGCCCAGGCTCCTGCGGCGAAGCCGACGAAGGCCGGGAGCGCGAAGACTGCCAGCGTGAACAACAGCCAGCAAAGCAGGCCTATTGCTGCGAGAGATGCGAGTATAGCGAGGATGATCATAGTGGTGGCCTCCGTGCCAAAAGGTCTGACGGTTGCGCCTGCCACCACCACCACGGCGCGACCGCACTATAGCGGAAGATCGACTGCGCCGGGAGCGGAAATCGCGGCGGATTTCCGCTTCGGCGGACCGGGTTGCCCCGGTCAGGCGAAAGGATCGATCTCATGGACGATCGCGGCGGTGTCGCCGTCGTACTCGCTGGCGGGCATCACCGAATGTGTGCCGTCGCCGGCCTGGAAGATGACGATGGCGGCCATCAACGTGGTGGCGAGGCTGAAGGCGAATGCATGCGCTTGCTTGAGGGACATCGATCCGGCTCCTGTTTCGAGCGGAGGACCATCCCCCGCTGACAGGCGCCCGAAGTGTCGGACTGGTCGCTGCAATCACCGCGAAGGCGCTGGCGCAGCGGCGGCATGCTCGCATAGCCGACCCTTTACGGGTTGATGGCGCCAAGCGACCGGTCTGTCCAAGGATCAGCGCAGAGAAGCGGGTGTGGTGCTCCGCACCGGGAGCTGGTGCTGTCCCGTCAGTCGGGAAGCACTTGTATCCGCCATGCCGGTGCGTTGGCGATGAAGTCCCGGTAGGCGTAGTTGATCAAGTCGCGAACCAGCTCAAGCAGCCCGCCGACCGGCAGTCCGTCGAAGGGATCGCCATGCGCCATGCCGTTGCGCCGCTGGCTGAGGCTGGGCTTCGCGTCGCCGGTGACGAACCCGATCGCGGTGCCGCCGGTGCGGACGATCATCGGGATATGCGCGTCGGTCAGGCCGTCGGCGTCCACCATGTGCTTCAGCAGCGTCGCGAAGGTGCGGCTTTTCTTCGGGATCTTGTCGCCATATCGGTCCATCGTGGCGAGTTCGAGGGCGATCAGCGCCGCAAGCTCGCCGGCTTTCAGCACGTCGAGGTCGATCCAGCCCAAGAGGTATAGCGTCTGCGCTCGCGCGAACTTCGCGCGCACGATGTCCGGGATGCGCTCGTCGATGCCGAGGCTGACGATGAATTTCCGCCATGTCTCGGGATCGTCGAACTGAAGGAATCCGCCGGTCATTCCTGGCGATGGCCAGGGAATGATGAGCGGTTCTGAGCGCGGCGGAAGGTCTAGGTCGAGATTCAGCGGCGTCTCCTTTCTGATATTCGGCCGCGCAACAATACTCGCGATCGGCAAGTATTGCGAAGTCTGACGGCGCTTACGCGCCGCCGAACTTCCAGACCGGGATGCCGAGCTTCTTGGCCTTGTCAGCCAGGTTGTCGTTGATGCCTGTGCCCGGGAAGTGCATCACGCCCTTGGGCACGATCTCCAGCATGTCGTCGTTGCGTTTGAAGGGCGCGGCCCGGCCGTGCTTCGTCCAGTCCGGCGCGAAGCCGATCTGCGGCACGTTGCGGTTCTTCGCCCAGAGCGAAGCGATCTTCTCGGCGCCCTTTGGCGACTTGCCGTGAACGAGGACCATGTCGGGGTGCTTCTCATGCACCTGGTCGAGCTTGGCCCAGATGAGCCGATGATCGTTGAAGTCGAGCCCGCCGGTGACGATGATCTTCGGGCCAGGAGGAAGGAGGACCTCCTGATCGGCACGCTTCTTCGCCATCAGGAAGTCGCGGCTGTCGATCATCGACGAGGTGAGATTGCGATGGTTGACTTTCGATCCGCTGCGCGGGAGCCACGCCTTGCCGACGTGGCGTTCGTAGTGTTCGGCGGCCTGGTCCCGCATCAGCTCGAAGGCGGCCTGGCGTTCGATGAGGGTTTGGCCCTCGGCGATCTGGCGCTCGAGTTCGACCGACTTCACCTCGCTGCCGTCCTGTTCCCGCTGCGAGCGCTTCTGGGCCTGCTCGTTGTCGTCGAGCTCGCGTGCGATGCGTTCGGTGGCGCGATGGAAAACGTTGACGGTCGACCAGAGGAGATCGTCGAGGTCGGGTTCGAGGCGGGTGTCCTCCAGCGTGGCGATCAGGGCGTCGAAGATGTCTGCGACGGCGCCCGCGACTGCGTTGCCGTCCGGAAGAAGCCGCTGGTCCGGTTCGTCGGCGAAGGGCCGGTAGCCGTGAAGCTGCAATTCGTTGAGGACGTGGTCGGTGGGTGAGGATTCGTGGTGCGGTTCGAAGTCGTCGTGCGCGTTCATGGGATGCTCCGTCGATTGGACCGCGACCGTCGCGGCCTTCATGGCGACGAAGCCCATCGGCGGGACGGCCCTGCACCCGGAGCGCAGCGCAGGGCCGAAGCTTCAGCGGAGGATGGCGAAGGCCGGCTATTTTGCCTCGCGATGGAAAGGCGCGGCACGCGCCGCCGGAAAATAGTCGGCCGCCGCCATTGCCGGGCCGGCCCGACTGTGGGCCGATCGCCCTCTCGAAGGCCAAGGCGCGGTCCTCTCAGGCGGCATGGTGCATCCGGACGTGCATTGCGGCATCGCCGCCACCTTCCTCCTGCCGGCTATGCGGCCAGCGCCATGAAGCGCGCCACGTCCTGCGGCCCGATCTGCATCCGGGTCAGGCTTCTGAGCGCATCGATGCCGAGGGTGCGGAGATCCTCGTTGAAGTCGCCGAGCTGGGGCGAGATGACGATCGCCTCGATCCCGGCCGCGTTCGCCCGTTCGACCAGGCTGTCCCGCGCACCATCACCGGCCGGATCGTCGTCGCGCAGGATGTAGAGCCGCCGCAGCGTGTCCGGGAACAGGATGGCGGCGAGGTGGGCTGCGGAGAGCGCCGCCAGCGTCGGCATGTCGGGCAAGACCTGCCTGACGGACAGGACGGTCTCGATGCCTTCGCCGGCCGCCATGACTTCGCCACCTGTGCCGAAGCGGACCGCATTGCCGAGGAGATCGCCCATCGCGCGCCTCGGCGTGTCGAGCGGCGCCTTGTCGCGGCGTCGCGGGTCGAGCCAGGTCCGATGCGCCCCGGTGATCTTGCGGCCAAGGTCGGTGACGGCGGCGATCATCGCCGGCCAGGTTTCGGTCGGAGAATGCTCGTCAGGCCGATAGTAGCAGCGCGGGTGGAAGCGCAGGTTTCCGGTTCCGCGTAAATCCGTAATGCCGCGTTCGCGCAAATACGATTGTACGAGCGTGCCCGTGATCGGCTGCGACATGCCGAACAGACGGCGGGCCGCCTCGGGCGAACCGTGCGGCGCTGCGGCCTGACGCGGGTTTGCCGGCATGGGTTCCGGTGGCGGCATGCTGAGGAAGGTCCGTGCCTCGTCGGCGACGTCCTTGAAGTCGGTCAGACCACAGCTCTCCCGAATTATGTCGAGAAGATCGCCGTGCTCGCCTGTCGCGGCGTCGATCCATTTGCCGGGCGGACCCTTGGGTGAGTCCTTCAGCCGGACATACATCGAGCGGCCCGGCGTGTTGCGCACGTCGCCGACCAGCCAGTAGCGGCCTTCGCGCCGTCCGCTGGACAGGTAATGGCGGCACACCGCCTCGGCCTGCCGGCCGAGACGCTGCGCGAGATCGGAAGCGTCCTGCCGAGCCATCACGCGGCCTCCCGCTCAGAGATGCGCGTCACCGGGTAGGTGTCGAGCAACTTGGCAAGGATGCCCGGCCCGCTGTCGTCGGCCGGCACGAAGAAGCGCAGCTTCCACGAGATGATCTCGCTGAACAGGCCATAGGCCCGCAGGCGCTCGCGCATCGCCTCGGTGAAGCCGGTCAGCTCCAGGCGATAGGCGCTCATGACGCGGGCGCGGCGAAGCTGGAGCCGCTCGGCGAGATCGAGGATCGTGGTGCCCTCCATCAGCGCGGCGAACGCGTTGTCCGGCGTCAGCGTGCTTGCGCCCTGCGAGGCGGCGTTGGCGGCCCAGGCTGGCGAGACGCGGCGGCCGATGATGCGCTCGCCTGCATCGGTCTGAAGCCGGTAGACCCTGGTCGACTCGTCCGGCAGGCGCTTCCAGATCGGCAGCAGCAGGCCGGCGACGATGTGGATCGTGCTGTCGGAGAATTCCGGGATGTCGGCCAGCTCGGCCTCCCAGGCGGCGGCGAAGCGATCGCGGTGGGCTTCCTCCCATTGGCTCTCATCCATCGTCCGCAGCGGCGCATAATGCTGGTCCATCGGCCGGATCAGGCAGACGCGGCGTTCGATCTCACCGTCGTCGAGCATCATCGACGGCGCCGGTATCTGCACCGCGGCGCGGCCGGAGCGGCCGTTGACCAGCAGCCGTGCGCGCGGATCGGCGAGATGGTCGAGCGCATCGACCAGCGTGACCGGGCGATTGCGCTCCCGGCGCGTGATGGTCTGCAGCCGCGTCTCCGCGCCGGTGCCGGGATGGACATGAATGACCTGGCTGTCAGTCACCACGAAGCTCTCGGCCTGCAGCGTCTCAAGCCCGACGTCATAGTGGCCGCTGCGGATCGCGCCCTCGATCTTCGCCGTCAGGAGCTGCTCGAAGGCGGTGAACAGGGTGCCCTGCAGCTCGATGGTCAGCGCCAACAGCCGGTTGAGGAAGGTGGTGATCGGTGGCAGCTCGTCCTTGACGCCGTTATCGTCCATCAGCTTGAGCCCGGTCGCGGTCTCGAAGCGATCGAGCGAGCAGCCCTCGACCTTGCCGCGCACGAGCAAGAGGTAGAGCTGGCGCAGCGCATCGCGCGCATAGTGGGATTCGAGATTGTCCTCGGGCCGGAACAGGCCCTGACCGCCGGTCTGGCGCTGTCCGCGCGTGATGGCGCCGAGCGTGTCGAGACGGCGCGCGATGGTCGAAAGGAAGCGCTTCTCGGCCTTCACGTCGGTGGCGATCGGCCGGAAGAGCGGTGGCTGCGCCTGGTTGGTGCGGTTGGTGCGGCCGAGCCCCTGGATCGCCGCATCGGCCTTCCATCCGGGCTCGAGCAGATAGTGGATGCGCAGGCGCTGGTTCCGGACAGCGAGGTCCGCGTGGTAGCTGCGGCCAGTGCCGCCGGCATCGGAGAAGACGAGGACGCGCTTGTCGTCGTCCATGAACGAGGCGGCCTCGGCGAGATTGGCCGACGCCGCCCGGTTCTCGACGGCGAGCCGCTCGCCCTTGCGCACCACGCGGCGCGAGCGTCCCGTCACCTCGGCGACGACGTCCGTGCCGAAGCGCTGGACGATCTGGTCGAGCGCGCCCGGGACCGGCGGCAGCGATGCGAGGCGCTCGATCAGCTCGTCGCGCCGGGCGACGGCCTCGCGGCTTTCGACGGGCTGGCCGTCGCGATAGACCGGCCGCGACGAGAGATTGCCCTCGCTGTCGGAGAACGGCTCGTAGAGCTGCACCGGGAAGGAACGGGCGAGATAGTCGAGGACGTATTCGCGCGGCGTGATGTCGACGCGCACGTCGTTCCATTCCTCGGTCGGGATCTCGGCCAGGCGACGTTCCATCAGGGCCTCGCCGGTCGAAACGATCTGGATGACGGCGGAATGGCCGTCCGCCAGGTCCTGCTCGATCGAACGGACCAGCGTTGGGGTCTTCATGCTGGTGAGGAGATGGCCGAAGAAGCGCTGCTTGGCGCTTTCGAAGGCCGAGCGCGCGGCCGACTTCGCCTGCCGGTTCAGCGTGCCGCTGTCGCCGGTGATGTTGGCGGCCTGCATCGCCGCGTCGAGATGATTGTGGATGATCGCAAAGGCGCCGGCATAGGCATCGTAGATGCGGGTCTGCTCGGGCGTGAGCTGGTGCTCAATGAGTTCGTATTCGACCCCGTCATAGGAGAGCGAGCGGGCCGTGTAGAGGCCGAGCGCGCGCAGGTCGCGGGCGAGCACTTCCATCGCCGCAACGCCGCCATTGTCGACAGCCTCGACGAATTCGGCGCGGTTGGCGAAGGGGAAATCCTCGCCGCCCCATAGGCCGAGGCGCTGGGCATAGGCGAGATTGTGGACGGTGGTCGCGCCGGTCGCCGAGACGTAGACCACGCGGGCGTTCGGAAGCGCGTGCTGGAGCCGGAGGCCCGCACGGCCTTGCTGCGACGGGGCCACATCACCCCGTTCTCCCTTGCCGCCGCCGGCGTTCTGCATCGCGTGGGACTCGTCGAAAATGATCACTCCGTCGAAATCGGAGCCCAACCATTCGACGATCTGCTTGACGCGCGAAAGCTTCTCCCCGCGGTCGTCGGACCGTAGCGTAGCGTAGGTTAGAAATAGGACGCCTTCGGTCAGCCGGATGGCCGAGCCCTGCGGGAAGCGCGAGAGCGGCGTGACCAACAGGCGCTCCATGCCGACGGCCGACCAATCGCGCTGGGCGTCTTCGAGTAGCTTGTCGGACTTGGAGATCCAGACGGCCTTGCGGCGTCCCTGGAGCCAGTTGTCGAGGATGACGCCGGCTGACTGGCGGCCCTTGCCGGCGCCGGTGCCGTCGCCGAGCATGAAGCCACGGCGGAAGCGAACCGCGTTCGGGGCATCGTCTGGCGCGGCGGTGACGAGATCGCCGGTTTCGTCCACTGTCCAGGCCCCGGCGAGGTATTCGCCGTGGGCCTCGCCGGCATAGATGACCGTCTCGAGCTGGGCGTCGGACAGGATGCCGTCGGCGACGATCGGCGCCGGTAGCATCGGCCGATAGCTCGGCTTCGGCGGCGCGACCGAGGCCATGGCGACGGACTGCACCAGCTTGGTCGGATGCGGCCGCGCGCCCTCGATGCGGATCGACTGGAGCGCATAGGCCTCGTAGATCGAGTCCGACAGGCTGCCGCTTTCTGGCGGCTTCCAGTCGATGGTCTCATAGGCGAGCGGCACACCTTCGAGCTGGGCGATGCGACGGGCGGGCTGGGCCGTCGCCGCGCGGGCGAGAGAGCCTCGCACGGTGCGCGGCGTGGTGGCCAGAATCGTGGCGGGACGTGCGATCGAGACCGGCGGGCGCGCGGGAAGCTGGCTGTCGATCCAGCCGAGCAGCGTCGCGACGTCGGGTGCGACGCCGGCGGAGCCTGGAAAATCCTCGGGGTCCTCGGCCGGTGCCTTGTCGATGACGGTCAGGCGGGTCTCGATGGTCGTGCCGTGCTTGGCATAGACCGAGCCGGCGATCGCGGCGGTGAACACGACGCGGCCACGCGCCTGCAACCGAACGAAGGCATCCCGCCAGGCCGGAAGCTCCGGCGAGAAGTTGGCGCCGGTGATAGCGACAAGCCGCCCGCCATCGGCCAGACGGGCGAGCGCCGAGGCGATATGCCGATAGGCGGCGTCGGCGACGCGCCCGGTGACATTCGCCATCACCGAAAATGGCGGGTTCATGATGACGACGCTCGGCACGGCGGCCGGATCGAGATGGTCATCGATCTGGGCGGCGTCGAAGCGGGTGACGGGCACGGCCGGAAAGAGAGAGGTGAGAAGGTCGGCGCGGGTCTCGGCCAGCTCGTTGAGGATGAGCGATGCGCCCGCGGTCTCGGCGAGGACGCCGAGCAGCCCGGTGCCCGCCGACGGCTCCAGCACGCGATCGGCCGGGGTCAATGTCGCCGCCGTCAGCGCGGCAAGGCCGAGCGGGATCGGCGTCGAGAATTGCTGGAAGGCCTGCGCCTCCTCGGATCGGCGGGTGTGCGTCGGCAGCAGTCCGACGATCTTGGCGAGGGCCGACAACCGTGAAGCCGGCGATGCGGCTTTACGGAAAAGCGGCTTTCCGTACTTGCGCAGGAACAGGACGGTCGCGGCCTCGCAGGCGTCGTAGGCGGTTTTCCAGTCCCAGGCGCCGGCAGTGTCGGACGCGCCAAAGGCGTCCTCCATGGCGCTGCGCAGCATGGCGGCATCGACGATGCGGCCCTGTTCGAGGTGGGAGAGAATGCGCGCTGCGGCGGCGAAGACAGCGGCGGCCGGCGGTGCGGACGGCGCAAGCGGAAGCGAAGCCGCCTCGGCGGCGGGGATCGGAGCATGGAGCATGAGGGAACCTCGGAGAGCGGGACAAGGGCGAGCCGGCCCGGCGCTCTCTCTCGACCGGACGGGCTCAAACCCGTCCCGGCAGCCCTCGAACTCTCTCGATGAAGGCGCTTGAAAGTCACCGCCCGAGACCTAAGTTGATGATGTCAGGGTCGCTGTGCGCGAAGCACGGCAAGAACCGCTTGCTGCAATAGTCGCAATAGCTGAACTGCCCGAACCAACGGGCCGCCGCTGACCTGCCAACGCGATTTTCGCGGGCGGGTCTCGGCTGTGCGGTTCACCGACTCCCGTCTTCTCTCAAAGCCGCGGAAGATGGAGAAACTAGTGGGAAAGATTCTGACATTCCCAAAGCAGTCGATAGCGCCGATCACGGTGCGAAATGGGTCAAAACATCGCATCAGCGTGGAGGTCCTGGATGAAGTGCGGCCGCGGCGCACGCGGTGGGCAGTGCAATTTGAGATCCAAGAGGCGTCCGGTTACGCCGCGCTCGACGGATTTACCGACGCGGCAGTAGCGGCGGGTTACAGGCATCGATTCTTTGTCGGCACCACTCGAGCTGTTCGGCGGTTTGTCGCCGAAACCTCGGACCTCGTCGCCGATGGCCGGATTGCCCTCTGGATCGACGGCGTGCGGGTCCAGCCTCAGATCAGGAAGCTGGCATGAAAAAGGGGCCGGAGCGTCTTTACGCTCCGGCCCCTTCGTTATTCAGCCGCGACGAGGTGGCGTTCCTCGTCTTCGGCACCGGCTGTGGTTTCCTCTTCGTCGTCGCCGGCGAGGAATGCTGGCAGCGCCGCACCATCATCGTCATTGCCTTCCTCGCCGTCGGCCTTGACCTGCGGCGTGGGCGCCTCGGCATCGTCGATGAGGCGTAGCGGCTCGGGCAGCCAGCCGGTCTCGGCCAGCAGCCGCTCGGCCTCCTTGGCCATGTCGCCCTTCTTCAGGTGGTCGATGAGCTGCGCGGCCTGCTCGCCGACGCCCTCGCGGACCGCTTGCAGGATGCGGGGCTTGGTGACGCGGTTGAGGTAGTTGCCGAAGGTCGGGCGCCAGCCGGCCTCCACCAGGTCGAGGCCTGTCGCCTTGGTCAGGCGGTCGGCCTGGGCGAGCCGCATGTCGAGCGTGTGCTGAGACACGCCGCCGGCGCTGTGCGGGTTCGGCCGCTCATAGAGCGCGTTGACGCCGTAGCTGACGCAATGCGCCAGCAGCGCCATCCGGCTGGCGTCGTCGAGGCCCGCTAGCCAGTCCCACAGGGCGTCGTCGTCCTTCGGGATGTCGCCGGCCCAGGCAGCGTGGCGATCCTGGACCGCGCGCGCCGAGGGGCTGTCCTTCAGCCCATCGTCCTGCGCCGGGAAGAAGACGTGCTTCACCCCGGCCTCCATGGCGCCCGTATACATGCGGGTCATGAAGGTGTCGGAGACCAGCTTATGGAGAAGCGCGGTCATGGCGACGTGCGGGTTTTCCGCGACGGCGTTGCGCAGAGCGAGCGTGCGGTAGGCCGTCAACTCGATGACCAGGCGCTCGGGCAGCGGCTTGATCGTGTCGTCCTCGTCGTCGTCCGCCTCGACGGGCTGTCCGCCGATCGTGATGACAGCGCGCTGCACGCCCGGCGTGCTGGGCTCGCCCGGCTGACCTTCGATGTCGTCCCCATCGGCCTCCGCGCCGGGTTCGAGAGCCTCGTCCTCTGCCCGGACGTAGCCGCGATCGATTGACAGGCTGCCGTCATGGGCGATGCTGATGAACACGCCCGCGCGGGGGATGTCCTCGGCCTCGAAGCGGACCGGGCGGGTTTCGAAGGCGGACAGCGCCGTCTCGATCTCGCCGAGCCGCTCGTCGATCTCGTCGGGCAGCTCGTCGGCGCCTTCATATTCCGCCTCGAGCTTCTGGTATTCGGCGTTGAGCGCGTCGACGGTCGCCTGTTCTTCGGCGGCCAGGTCGAGCGGCTCGCCCGTCAGCTCGCGCAGGCCGCGCGTGGCGTCGTAGGGGAAGCCAACCGCGACCTCGATCCACTTCCAGCCCTCGGTGGCGATCGCCTCGGCCGTCGCCTTCAGCTTTTCGGCGACGAGCCGGTCGAGCAGCGCCGCATCCTGCAGCCAGCCGCCGTCGTCGGACTGGAACAGGTCGCGCATGACGATGCCGCCAGCGGCCTCATATGCCTCGACGCCGACGAAGACGGCGCGCTTGTCCGAGGCGCGCACGGTCGTCTCGGTGAGCATGCGGCGGATCTGGTACGGTTCCTTCGACCAGGCGTCCTTGATCGCTTCCCAGACCTGCTCCTGGCGGACATGGTCGTCGGTGACGGTGAAGGCCATGAGCTGGTCGAGCGTCATGCCGTCCTCGGCATAGACGTCGAGCAAGGTGGGCGACGCGGCCGCGAGGCGCAGGCGCTGCTTGACGACCTGGACCGGCACGAAGAGCGCCGCGGCGATCTCCTCCTCGGACTTGCCCTTCACCCGCATGTCCTGAAAGGCGCGGAACTGATCGAGAGGATGGAGCGGCGCGCGGTCGATGTTCTCGACCAGCGACACTTCCTCAGAGAGGACCTCGTCGTCGCGCTTGCGCACGACGCAGGGCACCGGGGCGATCTTGGCGAGGCGCTTCTGCTTGACGAGCAGCTCCAGCGCGCGGAAGCGGCGGCCGCCGGCCGGCACCTCGAACATGCCAGTCTCCTGGCCCTCCGCGTCGACCACGGGCACGACGCTGAGGCTCTGGATCAGGCCGCGACGCGCGATCGAGGCCGCCAGGTCCTCGATCGAGACGCCGGCCTTCACGCGCCGGACGTTGGACTGGCTGAGCACCAGCTTGTTGAAGGGGATGTCGCGCGAGGACGACAGGACGATCTTCTGAACTGCAGTAGCCATCGGGATTTACTCCGCGACGGGCGGCCGAGAGCCTCTCTCTCGACCTCCAACCCGTCACGAAAATCCCGTCCTCCCTCTCACTCTCTCCTGGCCGGCGCCTGCGGGCGCGGCGATCGAACCGAACTGGATACGTTCGCGGCGCAAAGCCTCTGGCATTGACGAAGACGACTATAAGCGCGCCCGCAAAACCGCAGACACGCTTCCACGGAATTACGCTTTTACGGATGGGTCGGGCCTCGCGCGGTGGACGGCGTGAAGCACGCGTTCGGCCTCGCGGATGCCGCCGGTCCGACGCGCTGCCTCGGCCCAGGCCGAGATCGGATAGATACCCTCGAACAGGATGTCGCGCTCGATGCCGAGTCCCGTGGGCAGGCGCACGGCGATCATTTCGGCGAGACTGAAGAAGCCGAGCTCAGGTTCGCCGAGATCGGCCAGCCCGAACAAGGTGTCGCCGTCCTCGTCGAGTTCGGTCGCGAGCCAGACGCCTTGGCCGAGGGGATTGGAGAACTTGACCACGGGGATGTGGTCGGCGTCGCGGTCGAGGCCGTTGGCCAAGAGCTGCTCGCGCTGTTCGTCGGTCAGGAGGATCATGCGGCCCTCCTGTCGATCGAGGGCCCGGCCGACAGCGCGGCCCCATCGGCAGGCACGAAGCCGAGCAGCCAATCGGCTGCCTTGCTCGCCTGGCTGGCGGCGCGGACGATGGCGCGATTGTCCTCGCGCAGCACCTCCAGCCAAGAGCCGATATAATCGGCGTGCCGCACGGTCGGCACGATGCCGAGCGAGGCGCAGCAGAAGGCGGCGTTCATCTCGGCGACGAGCTCCTCGAAGGCGTATTTCTTGGTGCCGAAGCTGCCGGTCATGTCGCGGCCGAGACGGGACGGATGGCCGGTGGCGTGACCGAGCTCGTGCAGCGCGGTCCGGTGCCAGTTGATCGGCTCGAAATAGGCCTGGGGCGGCGGGACCTGCACATAATCAAGCGCCGGCACGTAGAAGGCGCGATTGCCGCCGACGCGGAAGTCGATGCCCGTGGCGCGGATCAGCGCCTCAACCTGGGGCTCGATCAGGCCCGGCGCCGGCGGCGGCGCGACGATGGTGACGTGCTCCGGCAGGCCTTCACATTGCGCGGCGTTGAACACCGTGAAGCGCTTCAGGAACGGGATCGCCTGGGCCTCGTCCCCGCTCTCGCGGGCGCGCCGCTTCTCGTCGTCGGGCACGAAGCGGTCGGCATAGACCACGGTCGTGCCGCGCTCGCCCTTGCGTACATTGCCGCCGAGCGCCAGCGCCTGGCGAAAGGTGAGCCAGTTCTGGCCAGGAAAGCCGTGCTCGACGACGGCGCCCCAGAGGATCAGCACGTTTATCCCCGAATAATGCCGGCCGGTGGCGGCGTTCCTCGGCATGGCGAGCGGCGCTTTCGCCGCCGCTGTCCCCCAGGGCTGGACCCAGGGTACGCGGCCAGCCTCCAGCTCGCCGATGATCTTGCCGGTGATTTCGTCGTAAAGGCTCGTCCGGTCCTGGCTGGGGCGAGCGGTTGCGGTCTTTCTGGACATCGCGGATCTCCGCGACGGGCGCCGGAAGCCTCTCTCCCAGCTCTCAACCCGTCACGGCAAATCCGGTTCGCACTCTCACTCTAGGGGGTGTTGCGGGGTCTCCCCGCAGAAGGGGTCGGCCGAGACGAAAGGCTCGGCCGTAGGGGAAGGCTTTCCCCAAAGGTGCATCGTTAATCTGCTTTTTATCCTTTCTCTTACGCCAGCGTTTAGGGGCTCTGATTTAATGTTGCAGAATCCCCCAATGTAACTGGCTTAGGCGGTCGAAGCGTTGCTGCGCATCCAGAATGAAATATTGAGGATGATCGCAGACGGCGAACCGCTCGATAAGACGGCGGAGCAAATCTGTACGCGCCTGGAGGGCACGCTCTCCGGAGTTACTTGTTCGATCCTGACGGTCGACCGGGCCGGACTAGTCCACCCGCTTGCCGCGCCGGGGCTGCCGGAAACCTACAGCGCCGCACTCGACGGCACGATGATCGGGCCGGACGCCGGCTCATGCGGAACGGCGGCCTATACGCGCACGCCAGTGGTAGTCGAGGATATCAGGCAGAACATCTGCTTCGCGCGGGTGATCCATCTCCTGGACGGTCTCGACCTGAAGGCCTGCTGGTCCTTTCCGGTGCTCGACGCAGCCGGTGACGTCGCCGCGGTGCTGGCGATCTATTCGCGGGAGGCGCGCCCGCCGCTCACCGCCGAACGCGACCTGGCCGAGGTCTGTGCCGAGCTTTGCGCCACGGCGCTGCGTCGCCATGAACGCATCGTCGATCGCGAGAGGCGCGCCAGCATCGATGCGCTGACCGGCCTGCCGAACCGCTCGGCCTTCAATGCCGCGCTCGCCACCATCCGCTGCGATGAACCGGGGTCTTGGGGCCTTTTCGTGCTCGACCTCGACAATCTGAAGACCGTCAACGACACCTTCGGTCATCTCGCGGGCGACGCGTTGATCCGCACAGCCGCGACCAGGATTTCCTGGGCGGTGGCGCCTGACGTGACCTTCCGGCTCGGCGGCGACGAGTTCGCCGTCATCGTCCAGGCGGCGGCCGCGCTCGCCGATCTCGAGGCGGCAGCGGAGAAGATCTTCGCCGAGCTTGAGGCTCCCGCGATCTGCGAAGGCCATTCGGTTGTGCCGCGCGCGACAATCGGGGGCGCCGTTATCGGGCCGTCGGAGGCGACAGCCGCCGCGGTCAACGAAGCGGCCGACTTCGCGCTCTATCATGCCAAGGAGACTGGCCGCGGCGGCTTCGTGCGCTATTGGCGCGGCATCGGGACCAGGATCACGCATCGCCGGGATGCCATCCGCGACGTTGCCGACGCTTTGGCCGACGGACGGATCGAAGCGCACTATCAGCCCATCGTCAGCCTGGAGACGAATGAGATCGTCGGGCTCGAGGCGTTATGCCGGATGAGGACGATCGATAGCGAGCTGGTCCCGGCGCAGGCCTTCCATGAGGCGACGACCGATGCCCATGTCGCGGTCGCGCTGACCCAGCGCATGCTTGAGAAAGTCGCCGACGACATTGTCTTCTGGCAGCGGCAAGGCCTTCCGGTCCGACAGGTCGGCGTGAATGTATCGACGGCCGATTTCTATGCCGGCAGCCTGGTGCGCAAGGCCGAGCATGCGTTCGGCCGCGCCGGCGTCGAGCTCGAACACCTGCTGATCGAGGTGAGCGAGGACGTCTATATCGGACGACGTGATCGGGTCGTGGCGCGCGAGATCGAGGCGCTAAGGGCGGCCGGTGTCCGTGTCGCTCTCGACGATTTCGGCACCGGCTATGCCTCGCTGACACATCTGGTGAACGTGCCGGTCGATGTTATCAAGATCGACCAGACATTCGTAGCCCGGCTGTGGCCCGACGATCCGAGCTTGGTGATCGTCGACGGCCTGATCGGAATTGCGCGGCGTCTCGGCATCTGCGTTGTCGCCGAGGGCATCGAGACCGAGGTTCAGGCAAGCCAGCTCTGGTCGATGGGCTGCAAATTCGGCCAGGGCTTCGCCTTCGCCCGCGCAGCCGATCGCGACGCAACGGCCGGGCTCATGCGCCGCCATGCCGCCGGCGTCGATGGCGGGACGCCGCTCTATGCCGGACGCAACGTGATGCTTCCCGAGGCAAAGCTTGCCGAACCGGCTTCACGCCGGGCCGCTGCGGGCTGAGGCATCGACACCGGGGGGCCGTGCGACAAAAAGCCGGAATTCCGTAAATGCGGATTCCAGGATTTCAGAGTGCGAGCGCGGCCTGCGCTTCGCGCCGCCGCGACACGCGGAAGCTTCCTGCAGGTAACGGCCGGAGCAGTTCCTCTTCCGGGCAGGTCAGGTCGAGCCAGTCCATCCGTTGATCCCGGCGCAGCACGGCCATCTGACGGTCGTGATAGGGCTCGACGTCGTCGTTGGCCGCCGTCGTCAGGATCGCGTAGGCCTCCGGCCACTCCAGCGTCGCTGGCCTCCAGATGCCCGCGAAATAGAACCAGTCGCCGTTTGCGAGCGAGAAGCTGTAGTGCTTTCCCTGGTTGCGATGGCGGAATTCTGAAGCCGGTACGAGGCAGCGATACGCCGGGAAGGTGCGGCCCTCGGCGCGCACTACGGTGAACGGCCTGCCGCCGCGCTCGCGGGGCTGAAGGCCCCACGGCAGCTTCACCATCTCAACATCGCCGCCGTCGCGCCTTATGATGACCCGCAGTTCGTCGAGCGGTGCGTCTGAATCGAATACATCCGCGCTCATAATCCGCGAACATAACAAGAACAGGATCGCAGGGCAATTGCGATCGATATGGAGGGCCGATGTGCAATGACTATCGACTGAAGGTGGATGTCGCTTCGATCATGGAGGACTTCGCCGACCTGAAAATCAAGATCCGCTTCGGCGAGGGCACCCCGAACATCGAGGCGCGCGACGACATCAAGATCACGGATGTTGCGCCGATCATTCGCACGGTCGATGGCGTGCGTGGCGAAGGTGACCTGGTGCAGCGGCGATGGAGCTGGCCGGCGCCGAACAAGCGTCCGGTCTACAACTTCCGCTCGGAGGGTCGCGACTTCACCTCGAACCGCTGTCTCATCGTCGCGGATGGCTTCTACGAATTCACCGATCCCGCCGAGAAGGGAAAGAAGCGGAAGGACAAGTGGCTCTTCACCAAGCGGGACGAGCCGTTCTTTTGCATTGCCGGCATCTGGCGCGAGACGAAGGATGTCGGCGAGGCCTTCACCATGCTGACGATGGAGCCCGGGCCCGACATCGCGCCATACCATGACCGGCAGATCGTCATACTCGAACGCGACGCCTGGGCTGACTGGCTGGATCCGTCCATGCCGGCGCAGTCGCTGATCCGCCCGCTGTCGGCGGGGACACTCTTGGTTGAACAGGTTGGATAAAGCTGCGAGGTTTACTGTCCTGCTGACAATACATGCAAGGTCGGCGGGGAGAACTTCGGGTTGCTGTACGCTTGGATTGATGGAGTTAAACGTCCGCCTGCCTTCAAAGGCGAGCACACGACGTGCCGTGATTGCGGAGGCTTGCTGACAGCCGTCATCCCGGTCGAGAATGTCCGGCACTGGCGCCATAAAGCCGGCGATTGCGACCCGTGGAGCGAGCCCGAGGGCCTCTGGCATCTCGGCTGGAAGGAAAAGTTCGATATCGCCTGCCGCGAAATCGGGCTCGTCGATCCAAGGACCGGCGAACGTCATCGGGCGGACGTCCTTTGTGGCATGGGCACCAATCGCGCGACAGTGCTCGAATTACAGCACTCGTCGATTTCCGAGGACGAACGCAACGCTCGCGAGACTTTCTATCGTCAGGCGCATCGCATGTTCTGGCTCATTCATATCCATAGCGAGACTTCGTTCCTGGCCCACAATTTCGGCATGTCGATGGATTTCCAGTCGAGACCGTATGTGCTCGACGGCAAGAAGTTCGCGGTGATGCGCTGGGTCGGTCGCAGCCAGCAGTTCATCGAAAAGTGGAAGCGCGCGAAAGCTCACGTCTTCTTCGATTGGAGCGGCCACATCTTCTATCTCGCGAGCGGGGAGGTTTCCCAGCGCTTAGGTGGACCGCTCAAGCGAGGGCATTTCGCGCTCTGCCATCTCTCTCCCGACGAATTCGTGCGCGCGGTCCAGTGGCACGACTAAGAGCCCTTCTGCAGGAGATTGAGGTTCAATGTGCCGCAGCCACACCGCAGGGCCTCTTTCTTCCCACGGTCGGGTGCGACAAAATACATTTCGCCGCAGGTGACGCATCCAAACGACCCGGCGAAACCACGGAACGCCGCGACCACGGGCGCGAAATCTTCCTTCTTGAGATCGGCCCACTCGTTAAAATGGACTGCGGTGTTGATCTGCCAGTTTTCGAAGCCGGTCTTTACCTTTGCCTCGGCGAAAGCAGCTTCGATGGCGGTGATGCGCTCGACCACGTCTTTTTGGTTCCAGGAGTTGGCGGCAACCTTGGCCTTTTTGAGAAGGTCGCCGAGCGTGCTGGTCGCGTTCGGCAGAAGATCACCGAGCATGAATTGGGCATCGCCACGAAATTCAACGTTTGCGCGTAGGCGATCACAGGCCTCCTTCGCAAAGTGTTCGAGATAATGGCGGAGCAACGCCGCAGCTGCTCGCACGTCATTCTTCGCGAGATGGCCTTCTAATTCTGCCCAGACATCCCGATCGTCCCATTCGGTCGGCCCGAAGTCGACGGTCCATGTCCGGAAATGCGCGAAATTGCGGCCTTTGATTAGGCCTTCGGACTTCATATGCCGCAGCCAAATCTCATCGTGGGTTGTGAAGATGAACTGCGTGTTCGGGAACATCTCCTTGAGAAGTGTGCAGACCTGACGCCGGTGGCCAGCGTCCACGGACATCAGCACGTCGTCGAGGACAGCGAACGTGAAATTTGCCCCGAGCAAATGGTTCATGAGGGCGAGGTAGAGACAAAGGCCCATGCCATCCTGATGGCCCTCGCTATGATATGCGCCCGGCGGAAAGTGTCCGCGCCCGTAAAAGTCGACGTCAAAACCGAGCTTGCCTATTGAGGGCATAAGCTTCGCGGTAAATGTGTTCTCGTCGTCCTCGTTGATCTTCCTGTAGTAACTGGCGAACGCGGTCTCGACGTCCTTGTATATCTTTTCGAGCGCGGTAGTGGTTTGAGTGCCGTAGGCGTTGAAGACCTTTGTAGCGCGATCGGCGCGAAGCTTTCCCGCAACCAATCTCAGGCGCGCGGTACGATAGTGCTCTAGCCTTTCTTGCGCGAGCACAAGGAAGTCGCGTGCCGCGTCTTGTTTGGTTGGCTCAGGAATCGCGGTGATGGCGGTATCGAGCGAGGCCAGCGGGGCCCCTAGGTCCGATACAGTATGCGCGGCGCTCAGGACGGCGCGTGTGTCGTCGAGCGGGAGCAGCTTCTGAAGCTGCTGATAGCGCCCGCGGAGGATGGCGCGAAAGTCGACCAGAGCAGCGGCGTCAATCTTCGGCGAGAACAAGGCCGCGTGGTCGATCATTATGTTCAGCGCCGTGCCGGCGGCGTGCAAGTTGTCAAGGATCGGCTTGAGTTCGACCTCGAGCGCAGCGCGACGCTTGGTGACATCGTCCAGGTGAGCGAGCTTTCCGGCCAAATGGCCCTGAAAGGCCTCTGGCTCGAATGGAGTGTCGCAAACCGGGCAAGCCGTGCCGTCGTAAAGCTCTAGCGCCGACTTCAAGAGCGCTTCGCGCGAGAGGCCATTGAGGCTGTCAGCATCCTTTCCGAGGTCAGCCGCGTTGGTATCGGCGGCTTCGCACGCCTGTTTGAAAGCATCCGATTGGATCGCGTCGAGCGCTTGCCTAAGCGTCGCCAGGTCGGCCGCTGCCTGCACTTTCGGGACGCGCCCGGGCGCGCTGGCCGTGGTTGTCGTAAGTCCGTCTTTGACCGACGTATTGGCGTCGAGATCGGTGAGCGGCGGCAGGCCGAGCAATTCGCGTCGCGGATTGACTGCGTCGAGGACGGATTTCTTGCTAAGTTGCGCGGTATCGAGGACGGCCAGGAGGTTCTTGATCGCGTCCGCTTCGGTGCGCTCAAGCCCTGGGAGGTCTCTGGTGCAGGCGTTCGCGATTTTTTGCAGCACGCTGCGCAGTTTCTCGATGTCGTCGAGTCGAAGGAGGGATTGGACCTCTTTGGACCGCTGCCCTGGTTCCGAGAGCACGTAACGGATTAGCTCGCGGCGTGAGAGCACGAATTCTGGGTGGAGATTCACACTCTCGAAGGCCGCGACGACATCCTTGTCGGCAGGCTTGATCTCCGGGGTGTTCGCCGATTTCACGGTACGTCGGATGTGAGCCTTTTTATTGCCGAGAGCTGGGATGGTGACGTCGAGGATGACCGACGCGGCCTCCGGCTTGTTTCGGCTATCAACGTGCGGACCGTGTGCCTTGACCGAAAGGCCGCCAGTACCGGCCCCAGCCAAACGGGAGATATTGCCGGTCAGAGCAAATTCGATCGCGTCGACAATACCACTCTTGCCCGTGCCATTGGGACCGCACGCTGCGAAGTTTTGACCCTTTAGATCGAGGGTCAGCTCCCGAATGCCACGAAATTCCTTAATGTGTATCTTGTCGATCCGGATCATGAAGCATCCGGAAATAGAGCGGCTCGGATAGACGGTTCGGCAAAAACGCCGTCGTCGAGCACGACTTTGCGCAGACGCGGCGCCACTTCCGCGAGACCCTCTTCTTTTTCCAAGGCGTCGAAGAACTCGCCAAGAATAGTGGCGGCGACGGACTTCACCTTTGCGGGCGGTTCTGCCGCCTCATCTTTATCTGCTGTCGTATCCAAGTTGTTACCCCCAATGCGTGCAACATAGCACGATAGGTTGTTTGCGTCAGGGGCGATTGTCGAAACGCGCTCCGCAGTCAGCGATCCAGAAGGTGGCGTGTTGCGTCAGGCATCGTCGAGCCCGCCTTGCTTTTCAAGCACCCTCATCAGAATGGCGTTCGCGGCGGAGAAATTTCCGAACTGGTCCTCGAGGTTGTACTGCCACTTCACCCCATGAAAGAGGTTGTTGCGGTAACGAAAGACGATGATGAGGATGGTGGCCATCCGGCTGCGCGGATCATTGTCGCTGCCGTCAATTACGGCGCGCACCAGGTCCTCGCGGTCAGGCTTTCTGAAGTGCAGATGGTCAAAATGACAGGTGAAAGCTCCTCCGGCGTAATAGCGCCCGCGGAAGTACGCGAGTTCGGCATCGAATGCGTCAGCGTTAAGGGTGCCGGTTTGGTGCCAAGTCTCGACCGCAGCGCAAATGTTTTTGACATTTCCGTCGGTGTTTAGAACGCGTGATTCAAACAGGCTCCACAGAAGCGAGAAGTCAGCGATCGCGTTCTGCTCGTCTTTTGAGAGATGTTTAAATCCAGGAGCCTTCGCCTGCAGCCATTCCATGATCTTGGTCATGGCCGTTCCTATCTTAATACTGGTGAGTCGTGTAGTAGCGATGCGGGACGCGCAACATCAGCCGTATAGTGAAGCGGCATCGACACCGATCTTGACGATTTCCGTTCCCGCAAATCCGTACAATGGCAGATCCGGAAAGGCCGCGATCACCTCCTTTATGGTGATGCGAACTGGGCCGATGGTCGAGCCCATATCGCTCATCGAAGGGTCGTAGCCGGGAATGTCGGCGATGGGGATTTCTTTGGCGATTTCGAGGGGCTCATAGAGGTTGACGAAAATGCCGATGGTGTCGGCGTCGGTAACCGTCCACTCGTTGTAGTCCTTGGAGTTGGCGAATGTTTGCTCCACCGCTTGGGCCGAGAATGGGACGCCCATACCCTGGCGTTTACCATCCTCATCGGACATCGTCCCGGAGTCATGCGGGCTTATCGATGTGATCGAGCTGAACGCGCGGGGCTTCAGGATGATGCCAACGGCTCCAAAGGTCTTCACATGGTCGGGCCAAATGAGCGAGCAACTCAACTCTCGATGCTGCTCACTGCAGATTTTGATAGCGTTGCGCAGGTCCTCGGGGAACAGCAATCCGTCCGGTCCAACATCGCCTTTCCCTGGTCGCGAGCAATGCACAATTAGGGCTTTGCGCTCAGTCAAAAGCTGAAGCAGTTGTTCATAGGTCATTGCGGTCTCCGTCGCGGCTGAGAGACCGAATCGCTAGTGAAAATCTCGGCTCTTCACACGAATTGTATCGATGTGCAGGTCAGGAATGTAGATGTCGCGGGTGCGCAGCCCCTTGGGCGGCAGCTCCCGCGGATCAGGACCGGAGCCGCCGTTGCGGGCCTCGTCGCCGCGGCCGTGGGGCAGCGGGAACGCCGCGTCTCGGCTGCCGACGCTGGCGAGATCGGCCGAGAGGTCGGTGATGCGCTGGGCGACAAGGTGGACGACATCGCCCTCGCGCTGGATGCGGCCGCGCACCGCCATCATGCTGGCCGACAGGACGGCGCGGCGGTTCGCCTCGAACACCTTTGCCCAGACCACGAGATTGGCGATGCCAGTCTCATCTTCTAGGGTGATGAACATCACGCCCTTGGCGCTGCCCGGGCGCTGGCGGACGAGGACGATGCCCGCCGTCTCGAGCCAACGCCCGTCACGGGTCGCCATCGCCTCGGCACACGAGACGATCCGCCGACGATGGAGGTCCTTCCGGAGGAAGCTCAAGGGATGGGCCCGGAGCGTCAGCCCGACATGCCCGTAATCCTCGACCACCTCGCTGCCCGCCGTCATCGGCCGCAGTTCGATGGCGGGCTCGTTCACCTCGGGCACGATCTCCGCCTCGCGGGCGGAAGCGGCTGCGAACAGCGGGAGCGGCTCGTCGCGCAGCGCCTTGATCGCCCATAGCGCCTCGCGGCGGGCAAGCCCCAGCGCGGGACGAAAGGCGTCGGCCTCGGCGAGCTGGACCAGGGCAGCGGATGGAACGCCGGCGCGACGCCAGAGATCGTCGATCGAGGCGAAAGGCTGGTCGGCACGCGCTCCGACGATCGTGGCTCCGTGGGTGTTGGCGAGGCCTTTGACCATGCGCAGGCCGAGCCGCACGGCAAAGCGGCTGTCATCGTTCGTTGCCTCCAGCGTGCAGTCCCAGCGGGAGGCATTGGCGCAGACGGGCCGAATCTCGACGCCATGCTCCAACGCGTCGCGGACGATCTGCGCCGGGGCATAGAAACCCATGGGCTGGGCGTTGAGCAGCGCCGCGCAGAAGACGTCGGGATGCCAGCATTTTAGCCAGGCACTGGCGTAGGCGATTAGCGCAAAAGAGGCTGCGTGCGATTCCGGAAACCCGTAGGAGCCAAAGCCTTCGAGCTGCTTGAAGGTCGCCTCCGCGAAATCGCGCTCATAGCCGTTGTCGACCATCCCCTTGATCAGCTTCTCCTTGAAGCTGGAGACGCCGCCGGTGAACTTGAAGGTCGCCATCGACTTGCGGAGCATGTCGGCTTCGCCGGGGGTGAAGCCGGCGCACTCAATGGCGACGCGCATGGCCTGCTCCTGAAAGAGCGGCACACCCAAGGTCTTTCCCAGCACCTTCTCCAGTTCGGGCTTCGGAAAGACGACGGGCTCCAGACCTTCGCGCCGGCGCAGATACGGATGCACCATGTCGCCCTGGATCGGCCCCGGCCTGACGATCGCGACCTGTACCACCAGATCATAGAAGGTGCGCGGCTTCAGCCTGGGCAGCATCGACATCTGCGCGCGGGATTCGATCTGGAAGGTGCCGAGAGTGTCGGCCCGCCGGATCATCGCATAGGTGCGTGGATCCTCGGCCGGGATCGTGGCGAGGTCGAGTTTGACGCCCTTGTGGTCGGCAAGCATGTCGATGCCGCGCTTCATGCAGCTCAACATCCCCAAGGCCAAAACGTCGACCTTCATGAAGCGCAAGGCGTCGATGTCGTCCTTGTCCCATTCGATCACCTGGCGATCCACCATCGCGGCGGGCTCGATCGGCACCAGTTCGTCAAGCCGGTCGTGCGTGAGGACAAATCCACCCGGATGCTGGGACAGATGGCGCGGCGCGCCCATGAGCTGGCGTGCGAGATCGAGCGCCAGGCGCAGGCGCCGATCGCCGAGATTGAGGTTGAGCGCTTCGACGTGCTTGTCCTCAACGCCTTCCGACCAGCCCCAGACCTGGCCCGAGAGCGTCTTGATCAGATCCTCGGTCAAGCCGAGCGCCTTGCCGACGTCACGCATCGCGCCCTTGGTGCGATAGCGGATGACGGTCGAGCAGAGCGCAGCGCGATCCCGGCCGTAGGTGTCGAACACCCACTGCATGACGATCTCGCGCCGTTCGTGTTCGAAATCGACGTCGATGTCGGGCGGCTCGCGGCGTTCCTCGCTCACAAACCTCTCGAACAGAAGGTCGTTGCGGCCGGGATCGATCGAGGTGATGCCGAGCACGTAGCAGACGGCGGAGTTGGCGGCCGAGCCGCGCCCCTGGCAGAGGATGTCCTTCGAGCGAGCGAAGCGGACGATGCTGTTCACCGTCAGGAAGTACGGGGCATATTGCAGCTTCTCGATCAGGCGGAGTTCGTGCTGCAGCGCCGCCCGGACGCTATCCGGGACGCCCTCGGGGTAGCGCGCTTCCGCTCCCTCCCAGGTGAGTTTCTCCAGCGTCTCCTGCGGGGTGAGCGTCGGGTCGTCGCGCTCCTCGGGATACTGATAGGCCAGCTCCTTCAGGTCGAAGCGGCAGCGCGCCGCGATCTCGATCGTGCGGGCGACCGCTTCGGGATTGCGCGGGAATAGCCGATACATCTCCTCCGGCGGCTTCAGGTAGCGATCGCCGAACTCGCGCCGGTCGCCAAGCTCGTCGATCGTGATGCCATGCCGGATGCAGGTCACCACGTCCTGCAGGATGCGGCGGTCGGGCGCGTGGTAGAGCACGTCGTTGGTGGCGACGGTCGGCACGCGCATCTGCGCGGCCATGTTCGACAGCTCGTGGATGCGGAGCTGGTCGTTGGGCCGGCGGCGCAGCGTCAGTGCGAGGTAGGCCCGGTCGCCGAACGCATCGCGCAGGCGGCGCAGGCGCAGGCCGCAAGTTTCGTCGGCCTCGTCGGGAACGAGGACGCCGATCAGGCCGTCGCTGTACGCGACGACATCTGCCCATTCGAGGATGCACTTCGCCTTGCCGCCGCGCTTCTTGCCGAGGGAGAGCAACCGGCAAAGCCGGCCATAGGCGGCGCGATCGGTCGGATAGACCAGGATCGAGGTGCCGTCGGCGAGATCGAGACGACAGCCGACTATAAGCCAAACGCCGGTCGTCTTCGCCGCCTCGAAGGCGCGCACGATACCGGCGAGCGAGTTGCGGTCGACGACGGCGACCGCCTCGATGCCCTGGATCGCGGCCTGGGCGAATAATTCCTCGCAGGACGACGCACCGCGCAGAAACGAGAAATGCGAGGTGACCTGAAGCTCGGCGTATCTTGATGGGCCGGTCATCCGAACACCCCGTGCAGGAACCAGCGCTGGGAGCCGCTATTGGGGTCCTCTCCATCGCCCGAGCGGAAGATCCAGTAGCGCTCGCCGGCATCGTCCTCGACGCGGAAATAGTCGCGCACGGCGGTCAGCTCAGCATTGCGCCGCCACCATTCACCCCGGATGCGCTCGGGCCCGTCCGCGTGACGGACGCGACGCCGGATGCCGCGCCAGGTGAAGGCAACCGGCGGATGATCCGGCAACAGCGCCATCGTCTCGATGGGCTCCGGCGATGCGAGCAGCCGTGACGGCCGCGGCCAATGGCCCGGCCAGGTCGCGCCTGTGTCTGGCGCCATGGGCGCGATCCGGCGTACAGAGCGCTCCGGCACCTCGGTCGCGATCGGCGCGGCCCGGTAGAGGCTGCGCTCGCCGACCCGGTTGATCAGCGTGTCGACCAGGTCGGACACGTCCGGCACGCCGTCGTCGACCATCGCCGTCAGGGTCTGCTTTTCGCAGAGCGGTTCTGCCAGCGTCGCGGTCAGGCTGAGGATCTCGATGCCGAATCCGGGCTCGATCGTCTCGATCTTGTCGGTCAGGAGCCGCGTGAGGCGCTTCACGTCGCGCACGGGCATGGCGGTGCCGACGCGGACGGCCTGCAGTCGGTTATCGACGCGGTGACAGATCAGATCGAGGCGCTTGGCCCCGAGGCCCTTCGCCTCCAGCTCGGCGCAGAGCTGCACGACCAGCTTGCCGATGTAGCGGGCGATGGTCTCGGCCGCGCCGATGGGTTCGGCGAAATTGCGCTTCACCTGGATCAGCTCGTCGGGCCGGATCGGGTCGATCGGCTCGCTGAGCGTCCCACGCGCCTGATCGATGCGGCGGCCGAGCTGCGGCCCGAAGCGCAGGGTGAGCGGTGCGCGCGGCTGCGCGAGAAGATCGCCGATGCGCTCGAAGCCAAGGACATGGAGCGCCGCGATCATGTCGGCGGGCAAACGAAGGGCCGCGAGTGGCAGGCCGACCAGGACCGAGCTGCCGTGGCTTGCCGGTGCGACCAGCGCAGGCTTGGCGGCATAGCGAGCCAAGGCGTGCGCTGCGCCCCAAGTGTCGGCGATCGCGGCGCGCGCCTGCACGCCCGATGCGGCAAGCCGATCGATCAGGCCCGCGAGCATGGCGTCCTCGCCACCGTGGAGGTGATCGGCGCCGGTGGAATCGATCACCAGGCCGTCCGGAGGGTCGGCGGTGACGATCGGCGCGTAGCGTTGGAGCATCCACAGCGCGAGGCGGTCGAGCGCCTGGGCGTCGGCGGCCGCGTCATGATCGTGAACGATGAGGCCCTGGACGAGGACGCGCGCTTTCGTCACAGGCATCCCGACGCGCACGCCGGCGGCCTGAGCCGCGGCGTCCACCGCCAGCACCACCTGCTTTCTCCCGTCACGGCCTATCAGAGCGAGCGGCGCCTCAGCCGGAGGCGCCGCGTCGCCAGCCCTCCGCCGAAGCCGGTCGGTTGACCAGCTCGGCAGGAAGAGCGAGACGACCCGAGTCATCACACGCCTCCACTTCAAAATCTGCACTCTCGCCCGCCCGGGCGCGGATCAACTCCAGGAGCCAGCGGTGGCGGCCGACGCCGGGAACGGGCAAGGCCGCCGAGGGCATAACGGAGACGCGCCATCGGGTGGCGGCGGCCGTAGGCTGGCCGAAATCGGAGGCCTCGGTCTGGCGGCGCCAACGGCGCAGTGCGATGCCGATCGTGCCGCTTCCCTCCGCGCAAAGCTGGAGCCTGCGCGATGCGGTCATGTCGAGCCGCGCAACTTCGCCGACGACAGCGCCGAGCCCACCGTGACGGAGACCTTCCTCGATACAGGCGAGTACAGTCTTGTCGTTGCCCGCCTCGACGTAGATCACGCGGTCGGGCGCGAGGCCTGCTTGGGCCAGCGCCGGTGCGAAGAGATCGGGCCGCGTGATGACCCAAAGGACCTTGCCCCTGGTTCGCGCGGCGACCCCGGCAGCGAAGAGTGCCGCCGCCGCGCCATCGACCGCGCCGTTACCGCCGCCGGCGATCTCGTGGAGCGCGCCGAGCGTCAGGCCACCGCCCGGAAGGCGCGAGTCGATGTCGGTGATCCCGAACGGAAGCACCGATTTCGCGCGCCGACCTCTGCCTTCGATCTTCTCGATCTGCGCGCGCAATGACTCTATGGCGGGCTCGGGCCGCAAACTCCTTGTTGACCTCCGTGGGGTTCAGCAGCATGTTCTCTATTTGTTCTCGCTTTCGGCCCCGCGAGTCAAGGCGGATTCTGACGGCTGGTCCAATACCGTACGAGCGCCTCAAGGGACGCACCTGAGCATCGGAGCACTGGCGCTGAGCGGTGGAACTTGAATCTCAGGTTTTTATGTGTACTGTCTCATAAAACCATGTGCTTCGATCGAAAGTCGGCCACCTTTGACCTATGCGGAGTTCCTTGCTGAGCTGGATCAAGCTGCGCTGAACGTGCGGGAATTCGCTGCGCTCGTGCAAATGCACCCTAATTCTGTATCGAACTATGCCCGCCTAGGGGAGGTCCCTGCACACTTGGCGGTAATTGCCGCCTTGCTCGCGGAGCTTCGCAGGAATGGCATTGATTACCAGCCAGTCTTCTCGCGTATCCGAATCGCAGCCAAGCGCCCGCGTGGCGGGGCGGAGCGCGGGCGCTTCGGCGGTAACCCACAAGGGCGGTTGGGACTGTGATGGACCGCAGACCGCTCACTCTCGACCATGTCGCAGCCTGCTTAGATTGGCCTGACGCAAGGACAATTCTTTCCCCCAGCGGCGGCGGTCCGGCTGTCTTGGCTGAACTTGCGCGTCAGAAAATTGGTCGCGGGCTTTCCCATCTCCTCCCGCCGGGCTCGTTCCGCACGGGTGTACTCACCGCTGAACCAGAAGCGGAGAGCTCGGAGGCGCCGCTTGCCATCGTGATTGAGTTCTCCTCGGCGATCGGACCTGAGGTGCTGCGAGAGGCCCACCGGCTCGCGTGGAATTTTTCTCATAGTCCAACGCTGGTGACGATCGAGCCGGATCTTGTTCAGGTGTGGACCTGTTGCGAGGTCCCGCCGCCGGCAGACCAGCCTATCGCTGCGTTGAAGGTCCATGAAATCAGCGCAGAGGAACTGCCGGGAGAAGGTGATGCGCTAGAAAAGCAGGCGGCCAGAGCGCTTCACTGGTTGAACCTCGTTTCTGGGGAGTTTTTTGCCCAGCACGCCTCACGGTTTGATCGCGACGGGCGCGCCGATCAGCTCCTACTTCGGAACCTGAGACACATCCGCGCAATTCTGGCGGCCGACGGTTTGGACGATGATGATGTCTGTCACGACCTATTGGCGCGTGTCATCTTCGTGCAATTCCTGTTCGATCGCCGAGACACTGATGGAAAGCCAGCTCTTAACGCTGACAGTCTAAAGCGACTGCATAGCGAAAAGGTGCTATCGCGGGTCTACGAGACGTTCGCGTCTATTTTGTCTGACTATGACGATACATATCGCCTGTTCGCTTGGTTGAACCTGCGTTTTAATGGCGACCTCTTTCCCGGAAAGGGCGATACGGCAGAAGAGCGCGCGGCTGGGTGGGCCCGTGAGCAGGAATTGGTAAAAGCGCGGCACCTCGCGCTGCTGGCGGAGTTTATTCGCGGTGACCTCGATATGCCCTCCGGTCAAGGCTGCCTCTGGCCGATCTATTCATTCGATGTCATCCCGCTAGAATTCATCAGCAGCATCTACGAGACATTCGTCACTGAGCGGGCGGCCCGCGATGGCATCTTCTATACCCCGCCGCACCTCGTCGATTTCGTACTCGATCAGGTGCTGCCGTGGCGGGGGACCGACTGGAACCTCAAGGTTCTGGATCCTGCGTGTGGTTCGGGCGTTTTCCTGGTCAAGGCGTTTCAGCGGCTCGTTCATCGGTGGAAGCAGGCCCATCCCGGTGACACAATCAAGGCAGATGTTCTGCGACGGCTGTTGACGGACAATCTCCTGGGTGTCGACAAAGACCCGCATGCTGTGCGCGTTGCATGTTTCAGCCTGTATCTCGCAATGTGCGACGAGATCGAGCCGAGGCACTATTGGACGCAAATACGCTTCCCCACCATGCGGGACAAACGCCTGATTTGCTCCGACTTCTTCGCTACTCACGACAGCTTCAACGACGCTGTCGTTGCAAGCCGCTACGACCTCGTCGTCGGCAATGCACCGTGGGGCGACGGTCTGGCGACGGAATTGTCCAACCAATGGGCGGCAGACCACGAATGGGAGGTCGCCAATAAAGACATCGGTGGCCTGTTTCTCGCCAAGGGTGTCCGCCTGGTTCACTCCGGCGGTCGGGTGGCGATGATCCAGTCGGCAAACGCGCTCCTATTCAACGCGAGCGGACCCGCGAGACGCTTTCGACGCCAGCTTTTCAGCCGGCACCGCGTGGATGCCGTGTTCAACCTATCGGCACTACGCTTCAAGGTCTTCAAACGAAAAACGCATACCACTAAGACGTCTATTGCGCCCGCGTGCGTGGTCGTTCTTCGACCAGAGGAGGCGCGACCTCACGATGTGCTGTTGTACGCAAGCCCAAAGACACTGGATCTTCAGATCGATGACTTCGCGATTGTTATCGAGCCGCATCACATTCACCGGGTCCCGGTCGATGTAGCGCGCAACAACTCCGCCATCTGGACGACGTTGATGTGGGGGACCCCGCGGGATGCGCAGTTGTTGCGCAAGCTCGACCGGTTTTCGAAACTGGCGACGCTAAAGGCGGAAGACCGCGTGCGTACGCGCCAAGGCGTCGTCTTCGGTGATCAGCAGCGGCCCGTCCCCGAGCTGGATGGACGCCCCTTGTTCGTGGATAAGCAGTTCCCAGAAGGAGTGCTCCTGACCCTGGATGCATCGGAGCTTCCACGGATCGCAGATCTTAAGGTCCATTCGAAAGATTCGACGGATTTTCGGGCTTTCGACGGGCCGCAGCTCCTGATCAAGCAGGGCTATCAGGCGGCGCTGGGACGCTTCCAGGCCCGGATGGTAGTCAACGCCGACGACAAAGGTGTTATCTGCAGCAAGAGCTACATCAGCGCAACGGGCTCGTCGGCACTCATTAAAGCGGCTTGTTTTGCATACAACAGCTTGGTCGCCACTTATTTCATGCAGCTCCGGAGCGGCCGAATGGCCGCATATCGTCCCGAGGCCAACGTCCATGAAATCCTGGATGTGCCCGTTCCCGCGCCCGAGTCCTTGGCGGCCGACTCTGTCGAGACTCTGGAAGAAATCGATGAAGCGGTGTTCGCGAGCTTCGGTTTGAAGGAGGCTGAACGGATCCTTGTCGAAGACATGGCAGCGATCACCATTCCAGATTTCCGCGGTGATCGCCCATCACCTGGGTCTCGCAGGACGCAGCATACGACCGGAGAAGAGGAGACTCTCCGCCATTATTGCGAAGCATTCTTTAAGGTATTGAAGGCCGGTTTCGGAGCCTCCAAACAACTTGGCGCGACGATATTCACATCCGCGCCAGATGAACCAACACCGTACAGGCTCGTCGTCATTCAGTTGTTGGAAAACGGAGCACAGCAGCCCGGCATTCGGGTTGACCCGATAAGCCACATCGGTCTGATCAAAGAACTACGGCGTCTTAGCGCGGCTCAGCCGGCGGCGAACGGTCGGTTGCTTGGCCAGCGTCTCGCTCGGTTCTACGACGCGAGTTCGGGCACTCCATCCATCTTCATCTTGAAGCCAGACGCGGTGCGCTATTGGACGCGCACGATGGCCTTGAACGATGCCGATGCAGTTTCGGTCGATCTGTTCCAATGGCTGGCCGCGTCGAGGAGTGCCAGCGGTTGATGGCTGAGGGGATGTTTCTCTGGGCGTCTCGAACGCCACCAGCCGACGCGGGCTTCGTCGAACTGGCGACCCGCTGGATCGGCGATGCGGAGCCTGATTTTGTGTCCCACATTTGGGCTGGTTTTGAACAGCTCAAGATGAGGGCCACGCCCTTTGACGAGCGGGACCTGGAAAGGAGCATCACGCAGTTGCTTGAGGCAGCCATTGACGACGTAGTGCCGGGGGAGGCTCCATATTATGTGCAGCATGGACCTTACGAGCGCGAGACTATGCTTGCGCCGCCGGCCCAGCCGCCAGCCTATGATCTTGCCTTTGTGCTCCGGGGAGATCCGCGCGTAATGTGGCCGGCTGAGGCGAAAATACTGACATCCACCAGGGCTCTGGCGGATTATCTCGCGGATATACGTGATCAGTATCTAACGTGCCGGTACGCACCGTTCTCCGCATCAGGGGCCATGCTGGGATATCTGCTTGATGGAGATCCCGATGAGGCGCTCGTAAACATCAGCGAACGTCTGGCCACGACTTTTACTGAAAAAACGCCCGTGGACCCAGACCGACCGCATCGCAGCACCGTTCACGATCGTGCTGTCCCAGCGGGCAAGCCTTATCCGACACCGTTCCGATGCCACCACATTGTCTTACGTTTCCATGGACTAAGACGACATCAAGGCGTGCCATGACGGCAGACATCACACCACAGGAGGCGATGAAGCGTCTCGAACAGCATTTCGGCTCCCGCGAGGGTATGCTGACGCACACTCTGACGATGTTGTCGACCTCGGGGCAGCCGACGGACGTCACCTTCTATCGAAGAAAGCCGCTCGTGAATGTAGGGGTCAGCACAAAGCTTGCAGCCGCGAGGCTCTACGGGCTTGAGAACCGTCTTCCGAGGCTTTTGAGGAGCATCGAGTTTTCGAACGGAGCCATTGCTGGTCTCAGTGAGATCTGGACGGTAAACCCGATGCCGATGGACGGTTTCACCCAAGAAGAATTAGACGCGGTCGATCTTGATCAAGCGGAAGAGCGCATGGGACCTGGCGGTGAAACATTGAGGAAAATGATCCGCAAGACGTACCACTGCAAAAGTAGGGCAGAGGTCGATTATTACATACGTCGGTGGATCGCCTCTTAGCCAAAGGCGTCATGCTCAAGGTGGCGGGATTTTCCCTTGGTTTCGCTTGAGCTGATCTCGGATACTTTGGGGCATTTGCCATTGTGGCGGCGGTGGGTTCCGTTTCAGTTCAGCTATTAGAGCCCGCTGATTCTGCAGTTCCTGTCGGCCCCGCGGTTCGAGCCCGCTCTCGTAGGGGAGCAAGCGCTCCATTTCGGCTTCGGCTTCGTCAAAAGCGCCGCAATACGCTAGAACTACAGCATATTGGCTTCGGACCGGAATGACGCGACCCGCGAGCTTTAATCCCATGATCGTCGGCATCAGGTTTCGCTCAATGACATCCCGCGCACCAATATAATCATTGCGTTCGATGAAGTCGTCGACCAACTCTTGGCCGACCCTGACGAATGAATCTAACGAATGCGCCATAGAATAGAATTTCAGAGCATGGACGTGGCAGAGCCCCGGATGATTTCCCGTAGCCTTTATTGCCTTCGCTTGCAGGTCGAGCGCGTCGGCCAGATGTTTGAGATCGTCGGTATGGCTCGCGTCACCCTTTAACAGAGGGAAAATTTTGTCCGGGTTGTTTCCCATGACTTCGCCAAGCCGGAGGCCAAGAAGATCATAATATTCAACAATGAGATCGAGCGTCGCCGTGACGCACTCGTCCATGAACCCAAGCTCGAAGAGCGCATGAGCATAATTATATTTCGCCACGCGGAGGTGCTGCGGGGTTTGTGGCAGAACGCGCGTCATCTCGGCCATCGTTGTCTTGACGGTGACCATATCCTTGGCGCGAGCGGCGAAGATCATCCGCTTCATGCCCACGGCGAGCCGCTCTGACAATCCGAGATCGTTCCGCCGCACTAGCTCATCCATGCGATCGAGCTTGGCGCGAATGTCCTTGTCGTCACCGTCCTTGAAGTGTGCGAACACCAGCCCGTCCAACGCCCAGAAGCGGTCTTCGGCAGGGATGTCGTCAGAGGAGGCAACCTGATTGAGGTACTCGGTGATCTCGTCCATGTAGCCCAGCTCATGGAAGATTTCGTCCGTCGCCATTTCGACGAGCGGTTTGATGTTGCCCAGGGCGACGAACATGCGGAGCAGCAGGAAGACTCGCTGACGGTCATGATTTCTGGGAAGTGCCGTCATCAGCAAATCGCGGATTGCTCCCTGCGCTTTGTGCAAGATCTCCGCGCCGCAGCTATCGAGATGGGCGCGACCCAGCGGCCTCATCGCGTCGTGAATTTTGAAGCGATCCACGCCGAAAATCTGAATCGCGCCGGTGAGACGCAGTCGCCGGAAAGCGCCGGCGGCTGCCGGTTTCTCAAGTCCAAAAGTATCCTTCAGAACGTTGCTGGCTTCGGATTGATTTAAAGGAACGTCACTGAGGCTAAGCGCGGCGACAGCCCGTCGCTCGTCGTCACTGTAGCCCTCGAACACCTCGGCGAGGATCAGTTCCTGAGCGGTCTCGACGATGTGCGTCCGCTCCTCCAGCGCAGCGCAGAGCCGATTGACCTCTCCATCATAATTGTTGGCCGCGATCTTCAGCGCGTTCTGCGTATAGAGCGGCAGTCCACCCGTGAGCTTGAGCAGGCGCTCATAAGTCGAATAGTCGCCTCGGCACCCCAGCGATGAGCCCTCGGCAGCGGCCGTTTCATTGGTCCATCCCAAGAGCGGTTCTGCTTGTACGCCCAGCGTTGCCTCGATGCGCGCGACCGCGGCGTTGGGCTGTGCCAGCAAAACGAAATGGAGTTGAGGTGAAGCCCCGATCAGCGAAACCAAGTCGGTGGCCGGTACACGATGTGCGTTGTCCAGCACCAGGGTTGCCGTGAGACCGCTTTCCGCGAGGTGGCGTCCTATGGCGAAGAGGATCTCCGTCCCCGTCGCTCCTGGCAAAAGAATCTCTCCTAATTTGCCTCCGGCTTTTCCGAAGAGGCGTGCTGCTAGTTCGCGGGCGATCGAGCTGGCCAAGGCCGGCCCGGACACGTCCGCGACGTCGTAGTAGGCCAACCTGTCGCTCGCGTGCAGCGCTGTTTGAGAGACCCACGAGGTTTTGCCGGCTCCTGAGAAGCCGGTGACCAGTCGAACTCGATGCGTGGTGACGAGCGGAGGTTCTTGGTCTTGGGGGCGATATCGAAGGGGCGGCGCCGGGAAGTCCTGCAGTTGGACGACCAACTGCTCAAAGAGCCCCGGAAGGTCCTGCACGATGAAGGTATGGTTGGGATTCGGCTCGACGCCGGCTGCGGCGGCCATGATCCTTCCCGCAAGCTTCCAGACGAGCGTCTCTGGCGCCAAGACGGAAAATGGCAAAGTGCTCGCTGCCACGCGGCAGGCGGTGAAACCATCGGAGACGGTGCCCCATGGCGCCGGCAGTGCATGCCCGTTCGGCGGGGCATTTCCGGGCCAAAGCAAGGCGACATCCGCCGGCCAGGCGTCGCGCTTGAGCCGGTCAGATAATTCAGGACCTGGCGCGCTGTTTGCGATGATGGCGAACTCGGCCGCCCCGGGTCGCCGACCCTCCGCATGTTCAGCCCGAATCGCATCAAACCGCGCAAGAGCACCTTCGATGTCGCTGAAAATGAGATTGGAGCTGCGTGTTTTGACCTGGGCGTAGATGCGCTTTTCGGAGAGCACCAGCTCTACGTCCTCGTCATTCTCGACCACGACGTGGGTCACGCCAGCGTTGGCAGCCTGAAACAGGCAGGCAGCGGCATAGAGGTGCTGATAGAGAAAGCCTTTATGAACGGATTCGATCCGGGCGAGTTGACGGCTGTCCAGATTGAAGGTCTCGATGTCGCCCGCGCTCGCCATCCCTGTCAGTCCCTCCGCATCCGGTCAGCAGGGGCAGACCCACGCAGCGGATTGATGATCTCGATGCCCGCGAAATCGCGCTCGTTGTCGGTAACGACAACGCAGTCGTTGGCGGCGGCGACCGCCGCAATGATCGTGTCGAGCCCGCTGCGCGGTCGGCCTGTAGCTCTGCCTTCCGCCATGAGTTCCGCCCAGGCGAGACCGGCGCGTTCATCGAACGGGAGGATGCGGCCGGCGAAGAGTGCCTGGGGGCCTTGAGGGCCGCTGAACCATGCGTCGAGCTGATCCCGCCGCTTACCGGCCGGCTTCTCGAGCACGCCTCTGCGAAGCTCCGCCAGCGTCAGCGAGGCGATGAAGAGGTCATCGTCGGACTGGTCGGCCATCCACGCGACCAGCGATTCCGACGGCGCCGGTTTGGTGAAATTGCTGAGGATGTTGGTGTCGAGCAGATAGCGCATCAAAGATCGACCTTCCGTCCTTCCTCACGCGGACGGGTCAGGTCGAGTTCGGAGCCGATCAGGGGCGAAGCCAGCAGCGCCTTGAGGATGCCGCCTTTCTTGGGCGGCTCGCCGGCAATGGATTGATTGACCGCTGCCCTCAGCCGATCGGCATCCGCGCCGCCTTCTGCCAAGCGCTTGGCGACCGAGCGGATCAGCTCGCGATCGTCGCCGCGACCGATCACCTCGAAGCGGGTCATCCCACGTTCGGTCAGGCGACTGCGATAGTTATCGATTGCTCGGCGCTGAGGACTCTTGCTCATTCTGGCTCTCCGGACTATAACCGGTAATATAACCAGAATGCCGGAAATCTGCAAGGCCAGGATGTGGCGAGGGCAGATTCGGACGTTGCCGAGGACACCCTAATGCGCCCCAACGCCGCCGAACATACTACGCAGACCGGCGATGCGGCCGCCGTGAGCACTTTATTGCACTACGCGACCGTTCCAGATTGCCGCCGTGAGCTTTCCGCTGCCGCCGTTCGGCGCCAAATCCCGCAGAGCGAAGTTCGCATTAACACTAGGAGAGACTTGGATAAATCGCGGCGTCGCATGATTATCTGCGCATGTCAGCAAAGCACGCTATTCCCCAAGTCGAAGTCGAAGTCGAAGTTGATGACTTCTTCGACTATGCGCAGGACGGGTTTTATTCGCCCGGCCGCCAGCGTCGGCCAAAGAAGGCCAAGCCTCGGCCACGCGTCGTGGCTGAATGGCCCCCGGGCGTCACCGAAGCCGAGTTGGACATTCTCGAAATCCATCTCGCTGACGTCTTGGACGAGATATTCGACCCAAAGAATTGAATTCACTAAAGGAGGCGTCGCATGAAAGCCAAAGCGAACCTCGCCTTGGCGACGCCGGGGCGTGCTGCACTCTATCTCCGAGTGTCCACGGGACGGCAGGCCGAGCACGATCTGTCGATTCCTGACCAGCGGCGGCAGCTTCGAGCATATTGCGAAGCCAAAGGCATTGAGGTTGTCGCGGAATTCGTCGAGCCGGGAGCTTCCGCGACAGACGACAAGCGCCCCGAGTTTCAGAAAATGATGGACGCTGCCTCCGAAAAGCCGGCGCCATTCGATTGCATCATCGTCCACTCGTTCTCCCGGTTCTTTCGGGACCAGTTCCAGCTCGAATTCTATTTTCGCCGGCTGGCCAAGAACGGCGTGAAGCTGACGTCGATCACTCAGGACCTGGGCGATGATCCGATCAGCGGCATGATGCGCCAGATCATGGCGCTGTTCGATGAATATCAGTCTAAGGAAAACGCCAAGCACACGCTCCGCGCCATGCGCGAGAACGCCCGGCAAGGGTACTGGAACGGCTCCCGGCCGCCCTACGGCTACCGGATTATCGCCGCTGAGACGCGCGGGCAGCGGACGAAGAAGAAGATCGAGCCTGATCCGATGCTCATCGACAACGTGAAGCTGATTTTCCGCTTGGCGCGCGTCGGTGACGGCGACGGCCCGATGGGATCAAGGCAGATCGCCGGATACCTCAACGATCGCGGCATTCGGACGCAGACAGGCGGCCGATGGGGCGTGGGAGGCGTCCACCAGATCCTGACCCGCGAGACCTACATCGGTAAGCACCGCTTCAACGTGTCTAGCTGGCGGAACGGCGTCGAGAAGCCAGCAGATGAGGTCGTGGAGGTCGAGGTAGAGCCGATCATCACGGTGGAAGAGTTCGAAGAGGTCCGCGACATCATGCGGTCGCGCAGCCCGCAGCTCCGGGCTCCGCGATTCGTGAGCGGACCTACCTTGCTTGGTGGGGTGGCCTTCTGCGCTGACTGTGGCGGCGCGATGACCATTCGCACTTCGGGCAAGGGAACGGAATACCGCTACTACACCTGCTGCACGGCCGCTCGGCAGGGGCCGAAGGGCTGCAAGGGCCGTTCCATCCCGATGGACGAGCTGAACGACCTGGTCGTGACCAACGTGGTCGAACGGCTCCTCAGCCCGAACTTTCTCGAGGAAGCGCTCGGCGCGCTTCTGAAGCGGCGGGACGATGCGGCAGAACGCGAGACAGGCCGTATCGTGACTCTCAAGCGGAATGCCCTGGATGCGGAGAACAAGCTGACACGCCTCTACGAGGCCATTGAGGCCGGGCTGGCCGATCTGACAGATTCGAACCTCAAGGGTCGAATCGCCGAGCTGAAGCGGATCCGGGATTCGGCCCAGGCCGATGTCGAACGGGCGGAAGGTCGTCGGGGGGAGAGGATCGAAATTACGCCCGAGGCGCTTCGGACCTTCGCGGCCGCAGCAAAGGAGCGCATGCGGGACCCTGACGGTTCCTTCCGGCGCAACTACATCCAGCAGCTCGTACAGCGAGCTGAGGTGGGAACCGACGAAATCCGGATAGTGGGATCGAGAGCCCGGCTCCTCCAGACGCTCGTGGCGTCTGAAGGAAAGCCTGGAGTGGAAACTGCGGCGCACGGCGTTCGCAGTTTCAATCTGAAATGGCTCCCCGGGCCGGATTCGAACCAGCGACCGATCGATTAACAGTCGATTGCTCTACCGCTGAGCTACCGGGGAACAGCGCATCGCGCTTCCTCAGGCCCGCCGGGCCCTCGGAGGCGCGCCTATAACCGGGGGGCGGGGCGGTTGCAAGCCGGTCAGACGATGAACTGCTCCATGGCGATGCGGTCGTCGAGCGCGTGCTCGGGATCGAACAGGAGGGTCAGCGTGGTCGATCGGTCGATCGCGATCTCCACCAGGGCGATGTCGCGGACCTCCTCCTGGTCGGCGACGACGCTGACCGGCCGCTTGTTGGGATCGAGCACGCGGAACTTGACGGCGGTGTTGTCGGGCAGGATCGCACCGCGCCAGCGCCGCGGCCGGAACGGGCTGATCGGGGTCAGCGCGATCAGCTTCGATCCGATCGGCAGGATCGGCCCGTGTGCCGAAAGGTTGTACGCGGTCGAGCCCGCCGGCGTGGCCACCAGCACCCCGTCGCAGACGAGCTCGGGCATCACCACCCGCTCGCCGACGCTCACCTCCAGCCAGGCGGTCTGGCGCGTCTCGCGCAGCAGCGAGACCTCGTTGATCGCCGCGGTGGTGACATGCTCGCCGGCCACCGTCCTCGCATCCATGCGCAGCGGCGCCACCGTCAGCGGTCGTGCCCGCGACAGCCGGTGGTAGAGATTGTCGGGGTCCCAGCCGTTCATCAGGAAGCCGACGGTGCCGAGGTTCATCCCGAACACCGGCAGGATGCGATGGCGGGCGAGCATGTCGTGAAGCGTCTGCAGCAGAAAGCCGTCCCCGCCGAGCGCGACGACCAGTTCGGCCTGCTCGATCGGTACCCATTCGTAGCGGCTGCGCAGCAGGTCCTGCGCCGCGCGCGCGGCCTCGCTGTTCGATCCGACCAGCGCCATGCGCTTGGGCTCGGCCATGCGGGACTCAGCCATGGGGGGTTCGGCCATGGGGGGGTCGGCCATGAGGGGCTCGGCCACGCAGAGATTCGGGGAGGCCGGCGTTCATGGCCAAGGGCTAGTCGTGCCGCGGGGTGCAGGCAAGCGATTGGACTGACTGGCTGGTCCGGCGTCGTGATCGGGATTGGCGCGGCGGTCCGGGCCGGCTAGGGTGGTGGCGAAGCGGCGCAAGGGCCTTTCCACGCCGCGGGGGCAGCGATGACAGCAGAGGGCGGTTCATCGCCTGTTTTTCTCGTGTCTTTCGATCGCGGCGAGCAGCTTGCGTCCAGGCTGCGGCATGCCGGCTGGCGGGTGGTCGTGGCGCAGCCCGGGCCGAATGTCCCATCCCGCTTCGCCTCGTCTGGAGCATCGATCGCGATCGTCGATGTGCGCGGCGACGGTGACAGCGACAGCGGCGGTGACAGGGGTGAGGGGCTGGCGGCGATCGCCGCCCTCGCGCCGCGCGTCGTCGACCAGCAATCGGTGCTGCTGGCGCTGGTCGCCCCCGGCGACGCGGCGGCGATCGACCGCTGCTTCGACGCCGGCGCCACCCATTACCTCGCGCCGGCCGGCGATGGCGGGGATGCCGAGGTCCTGGCGACGCTGCGCTTCCTGCGCCGCGAGATCGAGCGGCTCGACCATGTCGACCGCACCGCCCGGCAGCAGGCGGCCGCCCTCGGGGCTGCCGCCGAAACTTGGGTCTGGCGCCCGGGCGAGGCCGAGATCTCGCTGAACCCCGGCCTTGTCGAGCGGCTGCGCGGGCAGCGCGATCGCCGGCGTATCGCCGACCTCCTCGCCCTGCTGGACGGCGACGGCCGCCGCGCCGCGCTCGCCGCGATCCGCCGCGTCCGCGCGCGCGCCTTTGCAGCCTTCGCCCACGCCGCGCCGGGCGGCGGCGCAGATCGCCAGGTCGTCCATCATCTCCGCCGGGAGGCCGACGGCACCATCGTCGGCCAGATCGAGCATGTCGGCGCCGACGGGTCGGGCCATGACGCGCTCACCCGGCTCGACGACATCGACGTTGCGCGGCGCTGGATCCAGGACGCGCTGGCTGCCAATCGCCCGGCGCCGCGCGTGTTCGTCCTGCTCGTCTCGCTCAGTCGCTTCGGCATGATGAATGCGGCGTTCGGCCGGGTCACCGGCGACGTGCTGCTCCAGGGCGTTGCCCGTCGGCTCGACCGGATCGCCAATGACGGCGGGCCGCATCACCGCCTCGTCGCCCGCCTGCCCGGCGCGCAGTTCCTCATCGCGCTCGCAGGCGGCGCGACCGCCGAGGAGGCGACCCTGCTCGCCGACCAGATCGTCGAGGCGATGGCGCGGCCCTTCCTTTCGCAGGAACACGTCATTTCGCTGTCCTGCCGGATCGGCATCGCCGACGATGCCAGCGGCGACCGCAGCTTCGACTCGCTGCTGCGCCGGGCGACGATCGCGCTCGACGCGGCGCGCGATGGCGAAGGCGGTTCGGCCCGGGTCATCCGGGCGAGCGGCGAGCAGGAGAGCGAGCTCAGGAGCCGGCTGGAGATCGACCTGCGCCAGGCGCTCGACGAGGATCGCATCGAAATCCTGTTCCAGCCGCAGGTGGCGATCGCCAGCGGAGCGATCACCGGCGTCGAGGCGCTGGCCCGCTGGCGCCACCCGCGGCTCGGCGAACTCGGCGCGATCACCCTGTTCGCGGCGGCCGAGCGTTCCGACTATCTTCAGGAGCTGTCGGCGCATGTCCAGCGCAAGGCGCTGGTGATCGCGGCAAGCTGGCCGCCCGAACTGTCGGCGCTGCGTCTCTCGATCAACGTGACCGCGGCGGACATGGTCCGCGCGAGCTTTGCCGCGCAGTTCCTGGAGATGGTCGACCTTGCGGGGATCGAGCGCCACCGGGTCACCGTCGAGCTGACCGAGAGCGGGCTGATCGAGGATCTCGGCATGGCCGCCGACCTCCTCGCCCAGCTTCGCGGCGCGGGGCTGCGCGCGGCGATCGACGATTTCGGCACCGGCTATTCCAGCCTCGCCTATCTGAAGGCGCTGCCCTTCGACTATCTCAAGATCGACAAGCGCTTCGCCCAGGATATCGGCGGTGCGGCGCGCGACCGGATCGTGGTCAGGAGCGTCATCGACCTTGCCCGTTCGCTCGGCCTCAGCGTCGTGGCGGAAGGCGTCGAGACCGAGGAGCAGCTGGCCCTGCTGGCGAGCGCGGGCTGCAATTTCTACCAGGGCTTCCTGTGCGCACCGCCGCTCGACAGCCGGGCGTTGCACGCGGTGGTGATGGGGGCGTCCCGCCGACCGCTGGTGGGGTAGGGAACGGCTTCCAGCTAGGCTTTTGAGGATGAACGGAGCCTTCGAGCAACCGTCGCGCCCTTACTTCGCCTTCGGCTTCATCCGCTGCTCCCAGAGCGCGTCGATCCGCTTGGTGCCCTCGCCGCGCGCCACCAGCGAGACGCCGCGCAGCAGGACCTTGGCGCTGGAAAAGAGGCCGCCGCCCTTCACCGCATAGCCGAGATCGTAGACGGCGCGGTCGGTGACTTCCTTGTCGTTCTGGAGGTAGCGGGTCTCGATCAGCACGGCCAGACGCTCGTCGCCCGCGGAGTCGTCGGGCTTGTCGGCCTTGCTGCGGGCGCGGACCAGCGCGCTGCCGAACCAGCCGGATTCGATCCGCGAATCGCCGGTGGTCTCGACCGGCGCGATGCCGAGCCTGGTCGGAAAGGTGGTCGTCTGGGCCTGGATGGCGATGTCGTCGTGGATCGGGGCGAGCGACAGGCGCTCGCCCTCGTCCGCGATGCTGGCGCGCAGGACCAGCGGGGCTGCGGCCACGGCGGGTTTCGCCTGCTGCTCGGCAACCTGCTGCTGCCGCTCGTCATAGCTGTTCCACAGGCCGAGCGCGGAGATGATCACCGCGGCGACGGCGACCGCCTCGCCGAGCGTGATCCAGCGCAACGGCACGCGGCGCTTGCGGGGCGGCGGGGTCTCGTCGGTCACGATTCTGCCTCGCTCAACAGGCGTCTGGGTGCGACCATCCGCCAGCTCGCGGCGATGCGGTCGGCGACATGGTCCCAGTCGGTCGCCGCGACATCCAGGCGGATGCCGATCCAGCCGGCCGGACCGATATAGGGCGGCTTGTAGTAAAGATCGGGGTCGATCTCGATGAGCATGTCCTGCTCCTCGGCACCGCCGGTCTTGACCGCGACCGCGGTGATCCCGCTGTCGTGATGGTGATCGAGGAACCAGGCGAAGATCTTCCCCTTCTCGATGAAGAAGGCGGGCTGGCCATGCGAGATCTTCTCCGCCGCGGCGGGCAGGTTCAGGCAGATCGCCCGCACCTTCGCCAGCGCCGCCTTGCGATCGAAGCTCACCGCGACGCGAGCCGCGCCAGTGCCGCGGGGTAGAGCCGGTGCTCCTCCGCCAGCACGCGGGCGGCAAGCGTTTCGGGCGTATCGTCGGGCATCACCGCCACCTCCGCCTGCGCAACGATCTCGCCGTCGTCGAGTGCCTCGGTGACGAGATGGACGGTGGCGCCGTGGCGGGCGTCGCCGGCGGCGAGCACGCGGGCATGGGTGTCGAGGCCCTTGTACGCCGGCAGCAGCGACGGGTGGATGTTGACCAGCCGGCCGCGCCAGGCATCGACGAAGGCCGGCGAGAGCAGCCGCATATACCCGGCGAGCGCCACCAGCGCGACGTCGGCGCGGCGCAGCTCGGCATCGACCAGGGCGTCGAACTCGGCGCGCTTCAGGCCCTTGTGCGAGCGTGCCCAGGTCGCGACGCCGCGCGCCTGTGCCGCGGCGAGGCCGGGTGCATCGGGGTCGTTTGCGGCGACCAGCACCACCTCATAGGGGCAATCGACTGCGGCCGCCGCGTCGACGAGCGCGACCATGTTCGATCCCCGGCCCGAGATCAGGACGGCGACGCGCGTCCTGCCCCTGGGCTGGTCGTCAGCCATGGCTCGCCGACCAGGGCACCCGCGCGCTCCAGCTGCCGGCGGGCCCCATCACCGTACAACCGCGCGCGCCCGCCTCGATCCGGCCGATCGCGAAGACGGTCTCGCCGGCCCTTTCGAGGTCGGCGATGGCCGCGCCTGCCTCCTCCGGGGCGACCACCGCGGCCATGCCGATGCCGCAGTTGAAGGTCCGCGCCATCTCCTCCGGCTCGATATTGCCCTGCGCCTGCAGGAACGCCATCAGCCGCGGCTGTTCCCAGGATCCGGCATCGATCACCGCATGGAGATGCGCGGGCAGGACGCGCGGGATGTTTTCAAGGAGGCCGCCGCCGGTGATATGCGCCATCGCGTGGATGCGACCGGCCCGGACCAGCGGCAGCAGCGAGCGGACGTAGATCCGGGTCGGCGCCATCAGCGCGTCGATCAGCAGCACGTCCTGGTCGAACAAGGCGGGCCGGTCTAGCTTCCAGCCCTTGTCGGCGGCGAGGCGGCGGACCAGCGAGAAGCCGTTGGAATGCACGCCCGAGGAGGCGAGGCCGAGAATCACGTCTCCGACCGCCACCTTCGCGCCGGTCACCACCTTGTCGCGATCGACCGCACCGACGCAGAAGCCGGCGAGATCGTAGTCGCCCGGCGCGTACATCCCCGGCATCTCGGCGGTCTCGCCGCCGATCAGCGCACAGCCGGCATCGCGGCAACCCTCGGCAATGCCGTTGACGACCCGC